>ORMF012022511.1_pt1 | contig 47925 bp, 33 predicted proteins | sample 1779871 | NCBI WGS metagenome assembly ORMF01 (sample SAMEA104232316, study PRJEB22302) | groundwater metagenome | biome: forest; feature: aquifer; material: groundwater | place: USA | collected 2011-08-07 | depth 5.4 m | reverse complement strand
TCAGGAATCCCCGTCATTCATGACGGGGAGGATGTCAACTGCCAATACAAATGCTTCACACACAGCGATCATTGAGACACCCAAAATCATATTATTACAAATTTTTGCAGCAGCACCACTTCCAGCTGCACCTGCATAAATTATTTTTTTCCCCATAGCGCTCAAGAGTGGTTGTGCGAATGTGAAATTTTTTTCATCGCCACCCACCATAAAAGTGAGTGATCCAGCTGCAGCTGCTACGACACCGCCAGAAACAGGTGCGTCTAACATGGCAATTCCCTGTGATTTTGCTTGGGTGTGTAATTCACGTGAGATTTCAATATCAATTGAGGAGCTATCAATGTATATCGAACCGGGTTTATTTAGGTGTTTAAAAATTCCTTGTTCATTTAAACAAGATTGTTTTACTTGATCACCTGTTTGTAACATTGTAAATACTGCATCAGAATCATGTGCAATTTCTATGAGTGATTTTGCAGCTATTGCGCCGATAGAAATTAATGCCTCCATTGCCGTTTTATTGACATCAAATATTTTGACTTGATAATTATTTTTAAGCAGATTTTTTACCATGGGTGTTCCCATGTGTCCTAAACCAATAAAACCAATTGTTTTCATCTTAATTATCCTTAATGGCTCATCATGTGATAGGCGCTGATTTCTTTTTTCCCTTCAGGCCAGCGCACAGTGACTGTTTTGGAGCGTGTATAAAAATGCATGTTTTGCTCACCATGCATGCCGATGTCTCCAAACAATGATTGTTTCCAACCGCCAAAAGTATGATAGGCAACTGGCACCGGAATAGGTACGTTAATACCGATCATGCCGACATTGATTGTTGATGCAAATTTTTTCGCAATTCCGCCATCGCGTGTAAATAGGGAAACACCATTGCCATATTGATTTTCATTAATCAATGCCACTGCAGTATCAAAATTTTCAGCTCGAACGATGCATAATACAGGACCAAAAATTTCTTCTTGATAAATGCTCATATCTCTCGTTACTTTATCAAACAAACACCCACCCATAAAAAAACCATTCGATTGATTACCACCTTTTATTTCTCGACCATCAACAATTAATGATGCACCTTCCTTAATACCCACATTGACGTAATTTTTAACATGCGCCAAATGTTCTTGAGTAATCAGCGGACCCATATCAACATTTTCATGCATGCCAGATGCAATTTTTAATTGTGGAATTTTAATTTTTAAACGTGATATTAAATTATCTGCAACGGCATCAGTGACTGCAACGATAACTGAAATTGCCATACACCGTTCACCAGCTGCACCGAAAGCAGCGCCTAATAATGCGTCAGCAGTTTCATCCATATCAACATCGGGCATCACAACAGCATGATTTTTAGCGCCGCCAAAAGTATGCGCACGTTTGCCGTGATGAATGGCAGTTTGATAAATATGTTTTGCTGCAAGCGTCGAGCCAACAGCGCTGACAGCAGCAACATCAGGGTGCGTAATGAGTGCATCCACTGTTTCTTTATCGCCTTGAAGAATATTTAAAACACCCGATGGTAATCCTGCTTCTTGTAGTAATTGCGCAAGAAGGAGTGTTGATGAGGGATCTTTTTCAGATGGCTTTAAAATAAAGGTATTACCACAGGCAATGGCTGGTATAAACATCCATGTCGAAATCATCACGGGAAAATTAAATGGTGAAATACCAACGCAAACGCCAAGTGGTTGTTTGATCGTATAAGTATCAATATCCGCGCCAACATTTTCAGAATAATTTCCTTGTAATAAATAAGGCGTGCCGCATGAAAATTCGACCAATTCAATGGCGCGCAACACTTCACCTTTTGCATCCTCTATCGTTTTCCCATGTTCCATAGTCAACAATGTTGCTAATTTATCAATGTTTTTATCGAGTAAAGATTTAAAATTGAAAAGTATGCGCGCACGTTTTAATGGCGTGACTTGTGACCATTGGGCGTATGCATTTTTTGCAGAAATGATGGCATCGTTGATTTCTATTGTTTCTGCACAAACAACGTGTGCTGTTTTTTCACCAGTTGCGGGATTATAAACTGGAAGCAGCTTGTCTCCGACTGGTTTTACACATTGATTATTAATGTAATGTGGAATCGTGTTGATCATTAATTGCATCTCCATTTCCTTGTTATTTTCCGTACAAACGTATCAATAACATGTCAATAAGCACTAAAAATGGGTGAACCATGCCACAGCCGCGTAGACAGCAAAGAAATAAAGCAGGGAGCGGATAAGCAAAATAATCCCCTTTTACTTTTAAAGTACCAGTTTATCATGAAATTCGGATTAAATTGATCATTATTGAATCAACCCGTATCATTAGAATAATGAATAAGCTCAAGGATAGGCCTGGTGCGTTATACACGGAAGAATATCGTTCATCGGACGATTACTATCGGATTCATTTTTCTGATGGGATTGCTTTTCTTTTCTAATGTAACGTTATGTGCTGAACACACTCATTCCCAACCGCTTGTAACAGTCTTGACTATCGACGGCGCCATTGGTCCTGCGGTACAAGAATATGTTGAGCAGGGCATACATGAATCCGAAAAATTACAGGCGCAAGCGATTGTGTTAACGATCGATACGCCGGGCGGTTTGGACACGTCAATGCGCGGCATTATTAAATCTATTCTACATTCTACTATTCCAGTGATGAGTTATGTTTCTCCCAGTGGTGCACGCGCCGCCAGTGCAGGCACTTACATTTTATATGCCAGTCACATTGCAGCGATGGCACCAGGAACTAATTTAGGTGCGGCAACACCGATTAGTATTGTGTCGCCAGAAAAATTAGATGAAAAAAATAAAAAAGAAAATGCTGCCGACATGAAAGCAATCAATGATGCAAAAGCCTATATTCGTAGCTTGGCGCAATTGCGAAATCGTAATGAGCAATGGGCAGTAAAAGCGGTAACGGAAGCGCAAACATTATCGGCAACTGAAGCATTGAAATTAAATGTAATTGATTTTGTTACACCGTCAATTGCTGATTTATTAAAAGCCGTCAATGGAAAAAATGTTTTGATAAATCATGTTACAACAAAAATTGACACCCTCAATGCGACATTGTTACAAATAAAACCAAATTGGCGCAATAAAATTTTAAGTGTGATTACCGATCCCAGTATCGCCTACATTTTATTAATGGTTGGCGTATACGGACTATTTTTTGAATTTATGAATCCAGGATATGTGGCACCTGGCGTGATTGGTGCCATTGCATTATTTTTAGCGTTGTATGCATTTCAATTATTACCGATTAATTACGTCGGGTTTATTTTAATTGTGCTTGGTATTATTTTTATGGTGGCCGAGGCTTTTTTACCGAGTTTTGGCGCGCTGGGTCTCGGCGGTATAGTGAGCTTTGCTATTGGTTCATTTTTATTATTTGAAACAAATGCGCCGGGATTTACATTGCCATGGCAATTAATCACAGGCATAACAATTACAACCAGCTTATTTTTAATTGGATTGGTACAATTATTATTGCGATCGCGATATCGACCGGTAGTGAGTGGCACTGAAACCCTCATCGGAAAAAGTGGCGTGATTGAAAAAGACGGTGATCGTTTTTGGGTGATTGTGAATGGAGAGCGATGGAAAGTAAAATCTGACAATTCATTATATGAAAAACAATCAGTAAAAATAGTGCGAGTGGACGGTTTAACATTGCATGTTGAACCTTTGAATAATCAGTAAGTGTTGGAGAAAAAGATGGACATGGCTATTTATATCGTAATCATTTTGGTCGCTATCATATTGTTTAGCGCAATTAATATTTTAAAAGAATATGAACGTGGCGTGGTTTTTATGTTGGGCCGATTTTGGAAAGTGAAGGGTCCGGGATTAATTATTATTATTCCCCTTGTTCAACAAATGGTGCGCGTGCAATTGCGAACAGTTGTGATGGATGTGCCCAGTCAAGATGTCATAACGCGTGACAACGTTTCTGTGCGCGTGAATGCCGTTGTCTATTTTCGTGTGGTTGATCCTGAAAAAGCAATTATTCAAATTGAAGATTATTTTGAAGCAACCAGTCAGTTGGCTCAAACCACCTTGCGTTCCGTCTTAGGCCAGCATGAACTTGATGATTTATTAGCAGAGCGTGAAAAATTAAATAAAGATTTGCAAATTATTTTGGATGCCGCAACCGATAATTGGGGAATTAAAGTATCCAATGTTGAAATGAAACATGTCGATTTAAATGAAACGATGGTGCGTGCCATTGCAGCGCAAGCAGAAGCGGAGCGTGAACGCCGTGCGAAAATTATTAATGCAGAAGGTGAATTTCAAGCCGCTCAAAAATTACAAGAAGCAGCTGCTGTATTATCACAACAGCCCGCAGCCATTCAATTGCGTTACTTGCAAACTTTAATTGATATTGCCGGTGATAAAACATCAACCATTGTATTTCCATTGCCAATGGAATTCTTGGCGACCTTGCAGAATAAGATGAAATAAAATGGAAAATATTTTTTGTAGATTATCGATTTTATGGTTCACCTGTTTCTTTTTCTCACTTTCGATAGATGCAAAACCACTATCAGGAGAAGCAATGAAATTAAACAGTACTGCATTTATAAATGGAAAAACGATTCAGAAACAGTACACGTGTGATGGTATCAATCAATCGCCACCCCTCATCTATTTTTGCTGCGCTTAACCATGCTTTGAGTGAACGTACAGCGCAAAGTGTGTTATTGCCATTGGGGATCGCACAATATTGCCCTGAATGTTCCTGATCGGTTTTTGATTTGGGAATTAAAATTTCAATACCTTCAGCCTGCCAGTTGATATGTTTGATTTTTATGTCGACCAACTCGCTGCGGCGAAGTGCACCTAAAAAGCCTACTTGCAACAGTGCGCTGTCACGTATTGCTGAGCGCGTATTCAGCGTGTTCAAATGATCAACAATTTTAATCAACTGCTCTGGCAATAAGGGTTTGGCTTTGTTTTTGGGTTTACCCTGTACGCGGGCAATACCTGCTAACATGGGAAGATTTGGCATCACCTATGACGAGGTTGCAGAAGCGGCGCAGGATTTGCAAACGCAAGGAGCCAACCCCACTGTAGAATTGGTTCGCAGAAAAATGGGTACCGGCAGTAACACTACCATTGCATTGCATTTACGAACGTGGCGAGAAAGACAAGATGAAGCCAAGAGCATTGCATCGAAAGGAAATTTATCTGACAAATTGATGGCGGCGGTCTGAGAGCTGTGGATCCGTATAAACAATGATGCAAATGAAAAAATTGAGCCATGAAACGAGAAATAGCTGAAGAATTGTCAGAGTTAAAAACACAATCAGAGCAGTTAAGCGCCGATAATGAGCGTTGGAAGTAGGAATTTTACACGCTAAAACATGAAAAAGAAGCATTATCAAATAATAATTTGAGTTTAGAGCAAGCCATTATTGAATTGAAAAAACAAAATGTATTATTAGAATCAAAAGCGGAAGCATTAACACAACAAATAAAAGATAGGCAGGCTCATATTGACGAACTAAATCGATTGCACAAGCAAGTGCAAATCAATCTTGAGCATTATCAAGAGAGCTCACGTGAACAGCGCCTTATCGAGCAACAACGATTTGAACAACAGCAGCATCAGATGGCGCAAACAATTAATCAATTGGAACAAAAATTAATATCTCATCGCCAGGAGCAGACAATATTAAACGCAAAACTAAATCAAACACATCAGGAGAAAGAAAGTATTCAAAATTCAAATGACATCTTGCGCAGCCAATTAGAAAAAGTTTAAATTCAATTTTCACAAATTGAAAAGGAATGCGCGGAAAAAAATGAAAGCAAAAATCAATTGCAAGCAGCTACACAAGTGCTGCAAGAAAAATTAGATAAGCATATCGATATCAATAATCAATTTGAGAAACAAATCGCCGTTCTAACACAGCAATTATCAACAACGCAAAACGAAGCTAAAGAATTGTCGGCGCAAAATAAATCGTTAGCACATGAAAAATGGATATTGGGACAAGAAAAGGCGCAGCTTGAAGGGCAGTTGAAACAAATGGGTATGCTTTTGGAAAAACAGATGGTGACTACTTGATTGCTGAACTCAACTTGTGATGGCTGAACATATCTTGTGAAAATGACAGGTAGTATTCCGAGTCAATTTAATACCTCTTGAAAAAAACTACAATGTAGTTATAATGTAGTATATGATAAATATACAATTTGAATGGGATGCTGGCAAGGCATCTATTAATCAGAAAAAACATGGGATTAGCTTTGATGAAGCTAAGACTGTTTTTTACGACGAAAATGCCGTTATTATTCACGATCCAGAACATTCTGATGATGAAGAGCGTTTTGTATTGCTAGGAATCAGTTCTGTTTCACGCGTTTTAGTTGTAATTCACTGCTACAGAAAAAAAGATAAAGTAATTCGTATTATTTCTGCCAGAAAAGCAACCAAGAAAGAAACTACGCAATATAGAGGTGAGTTATGAAAAAAGAATACGATTTTTCAAAAGCGAAAAAAAATCCTTATGTTCGCGACTTAAAAAAGCAAGTCACCATCAGGCTTGATGCTGACACCATTGAGTATTTCAAGAGCCTATCAGAAAAAAACGATATTCCATATCAAACATTAATTAATTTATATTTGCGTGAATGCGCTCAAAAACACAGAAAATTATCGATGGCTTGGTCGACAGGGAAGTAAGTATAAAAAATTATTTTCGAGTCGGTATATAATACTATCTAAGCTAAAAAGGAGCGGCTAGGCGATGGACCCTGCGTTAGATATTAAAACAAGTAAAAAACACGATAAACCTGCGCATATAAAACAGCGTGCTGATTTTTTTGATTTTATTGCGAGTCAGCTTAATATTCCTGGAATGACATTCACTCGTGATCATAATTTTGATGATATTCAAAAGATGAGAAGTGCGGGAATTCGTGGCGAATATCATTCACATTTTTCAGCAATACCATCGTTAAAACCAGGTGTTGTTTTAGAACTTGGCTTTGACCAAACCACACCTAATCTGTCATGTGACATTAGCTCATGGGCGTTTGATAAAGTGATGTCTTTGGATATCGCAGTTATTGATAATTGCGCCAAAAATATTAAATGTTATTATCCCGAGTATACATTTGTAGAAAAATTACAGACCATTTCAACTAAATTTAGATTGCACGCCCTGTGTGAAGCAACCCCCAAAATTGTCGAGTAAATTTTTGACAGTTTACGTAGGGTGCGTTATCGTATAATTTGTAATCAATCATTTTTTTATCGCCACAAATTACTTTTTGCCAACTCAAATACTTCTGCACCGCGACCGTCCATAATTGCTTTGGTGGTATACAAACTAAACCCTTTGATTTGTTCAGATGTAATGGTCGGCGGCATTGCTAATTCCATGCGATTGGTTACCACATCAATTAATGCAGGCCCTGGATGCGCAAATGCATCACGCAAAACAGTAACGAGATCACCCGGATCCGTGACACGTTTTCCATAAATACCCATCGCATTTGCCATCGCCGCAAAATCGGGATTTTGTAAATCCGTGCCAAAATCTAAAAATCCACCCGCTTTCATTTCTAATTCAACAAATCCCAATACACCATTATTAAAAATAATGACTTTAATCGGTAATTTTGATTGTGCGAGCGTAATAAAATCCCCCATCAACATCGTAAAACCTCCGTCACCACACAACGAAACAATTTGTCGATTAGGAAATGTGGCTTGCGCCCCAATGCATTGTGATAACGCATTGGCCATCGTGCCATGATTAAAAGAGCCTAATAATCGACGTTTTCCGTTCATTTTTAAATAACGCGCTGCCCAAACGGTCGGCGTTCCCACATCACAGGAAAAAATAGCGTCATCTGTTGCAATTTCGCTAACGCATTTTGCAAGATATTGTGGATGAATTAATGGTTTGCCTGGTTTTCCCGTTGCCAAATCATCTAATTGTTTGCGTGCTTTGTGATAATGCTTTACTGCTTTTTCAAGAAATGCCGTGTCATCACGCTTCTTTAACAGCGGTAACAAAACACGGAGTGTTTCTTTTACATCACCAATAACGCCGAAATCAACCGCACAACGACGCCCAATAGCAGTCCCTGAAATATCAACCTGAATAATTTTTGCATTTGACGGATAAAATTGTCTGTAAGGAAAATTGGTGCCGAGCATTAATAATGTATCGCAATCTTCCATCGCATAATAACCCGAAGAAAACCCTATAAAACCAGTCATTCCCACATCATACGGATTGTCATATTCCACATGTTCTTTACCGCGCATTGCATGCACCATCGGTGATTTCAGTGTGTCACACAATTGTAGTAATTCTGCATGAGCACCTGCACAACCCTGTCCGCACAATAATGTCACGCGCTCGCCCGCATTTAATAATTTTGCCATCTGTGCTAATTCATCATGATTAGGCATAATAATAGGATTTGCGCGACGTGGCCAGGTAGCTGGTTTTTTATGTATCGCTTCCTGCAACGCAATATCGCCTGAAATAACTAAAACAGCTACTCCGCGTTGTGTTAACGCAGCTTGTATTGCCATTGCTAACATTCTTGGCATTTGATCTGCTGATGATACTAATTCGCAAAAACAACTGCATTCTTTGAATAAAATTTGTGGATGCGTTTCTTGAAAATAGTTACCACCAATTTCTGGCGTTGGAATATGCGCAGCAATTGCAATCACTGGCGCGCCACTTCGATGCGCGTCAAATAATCCATTAATTAAATGTAAATTTCCGGGGCCACAACTGCCAGCGCAAACAGCCAATTCTCCCGTGAGCTGTGCTTCGGCACCAGCTGCTAATGCCGCTGATTCTTCATGACGGGTGTGAATCCACGCAATATTTTTTTTCCGCTGCAGCGAGTCTGTTATTCCATTTAACGAATCACCCACCACGCCATAAATTCTTTTGACGCCAACGCCGGCTAATGTATCAACCAAAACATCTGCAACAGTAACTCTCGCCATGACTACACTCCCTTGAAACTCTGAATCAGTTGATTTGAAATACCAGCAATGTCGAACAAGTTTTTTTCTTTCGCAGTATATTAAAAATCATTAATATCGCGCATATCGTCGTGCAAAAAGTAATGCAACAAAAGCAATGATGCCACCCACCGTGAGAACAATTCCTGGCGCAGTTACAATTCCATTTTTAATCATTGCAGTTACAATCAACGGTGCTGTGCCACCAAAAATCGCGAGTGAAATGTTATAAGAAATGGCTATGCCACTATAACGAATTTCTGTTGGAAATAATGACGCTAAAAATCCTTCAAATGTCGCTAAATACGCCGCAACAAGAATTGTTATCGCGAAATCAGCCAGATAAAATTTTGCAGAAATAACATTGTGGATAAGAACAATATCAATAACATAAGAAAAAATAATAAAAGCAAATGAAATAATTATTAAAAGCAACCAAGTGGATATTTTTTTTGTTAACCATCCAAAAATCGGTATGACAATTAATGAAATTAAAATAGCAAACATATTTTGCGTCTCTACAACCTCAAAAGGTGCGTGTAAAATTTTTGTGAAATACGTTATGGAATAAACCATGACAAGCCAGAATGGAATACCTACTTGTGCAGAAATGCAGGCACTAATTAATAATGCTATTTTATGTGAACGAAAACATTCTTTAATAGGAGAACGTGTAATTGATTTTTTTTCCACATCTTGAACGTAAGCAGTAGATTCATGCATATGACGTCGCCAGAAATAAACAATAAGGCCAAGCACAAAGCTAAATACAAACGGTACGCGCCAACCCCATTCTGAAAATTGATTGTGTGTCATAGAATGATTGGTTAGAAGAATGGCAATAGGTCCAAGCAGTAGACCGGTAAATATGCCAAATGATGCAAAGGATCCAAAAAAAGCGCGATTTTTGTGAGAGGATAATTCGCACAAATAAACCATGGAGCCGGCAAATTCTCCACCAACAGCCAATCCCTGAAATAAACGAATTAAAATAATAAGCAAGGGCGCAAGGAATCCAACAGCACTATAGTTTGGGACAAAGCCAATTAGGATAGTCGGAATAACCATCAATGCTATCGACCATAATAATGGTTTACGGCGACCACGTGTATCACCAAAATGTCCAAATATCATTCCGCCCAATGGTCGCATCAAAAAACCAACGGCAAATACTGCAAAGGTGAGCATGAGCGAAACAAGATTATTTTTTTCAGGAAAAAAGTGATGCGCTATGAATGGCGCTAAGCTGCCATATAAAACAAAATCGTACCACTCTAATGTGTTTCCAAATATGTTGCCTAATGTTGATTTGTTAAAAATAGTAGCTGTGTTTGTTCCCATGTTTTTTCCATGTAAAAATTAAATTACGCACTGATTTGTTTAAACTTGTTTTTAAAGAAAATTTTTTCAATTGGATTTAGCATAATAAATGCAACTGCAATACCAATTGCGACATTGTAAAATCGTTCAAAAATTATTTTCATCGTTTCATGCGATCCAGGATCACTCAATAACATGATGGCAATTGCAATACCCATCGTATTTCCCATGCTGGCATATTGATTTTCTGTACCAATTAAAAAACCACACATAAAAAATGCGAGCAGCAATGGAATTAATCGCCACTCATAAGAGAAATGTAGTAATGCAAGGACACATAAAAAACCCAATAAAGCTGCAATAAAATGTGATATGAAACGAAACAAACCTTTCTTAAGAGTTCCGCCGTGATTTTCTTCCATTATTAATAAACAAGTGATGGTAGCCCAATACCCAACGGGTAATTTAAAGTAATACCAAATTGCAAATGTAAATAAACAAGCCAGTGCTACTTTTGTTGCAGGTATGGCATATCGCAGTTCTATTTTAAATTGTGGTCGCTTCCAGGAAATTATTTTTTTAGTAATACCCATTGGGTAAAATTTCTTTACACCATAAAACAAAAAAAGATTTAATAAGGTAATGACAAGCACGCCTAATAACACTTCAAAACTTCGATCAACTGCAATTTTAGCAAAATTTTGATTAGCAATACTGAAAAATAATATAATGGCAATGGTCATGCCTGTGACGATACCCGCATAACTATAAATAGTGGGTTGTAGCGCAATATAACTTGAAAACCAAATCACCACTAATAATGAAATCATCATAATGGTAACATCGCCCCTGGCAAGCACTGCGATTGTATATCCAATTATTGCGCCAATTATCGTTCCGATGATGCGCATCAAAGATTTAGAGAGTGTTTGAGTGAGTCCTGTTTGCGTGACAGCAGCAATCGTAACCACTGCCCACACCCCTAGCGGTAAGTGGAAGTAATTGATAAGAAGGAAGGCGATAAGTCCTGCGACCATCATTTTAGCAGCGGTGATTAGGGCAATGGCATTCTGCTGTGTTCGCATTGAAAATATTCCTTTCACTCATCAATGAGCTTAGTGGATCAATTTTGTAGTTGTAACTTTCAAACAGCCTGAAGCAGTTTTTTGTTAGTTTTTTTGACTGTATTCGTCACTGACTTTGATTTTAGCACTGCAAGCTCACCAATCACTGATGTATAATTGCTTTGTATTTTTTCTAATTGGTTACCTTGTGAATTAATCAATTCGTTTTTATGATGCAGTGCTGCTTGTGCTGCGGTAAGCATGTCTTGTAATTTTATCAGATTATTTTGTAATGCATCTATTTTATCACTTTGCTTGCGCGTCATTTCTTCATATTTTTTCTGTGAATTTTTAGTTTCTGATCTGGCTTGATCGATGATCTGTACCCATCGTTTTTCAGATTCCTCTTGTAATACACGCTCATTTGCAAGCACTACTTGATGTTTTTCCGTTTGCACTGATAAATCTCTTTTATTCTGAACGATTTCCGTTTGCAGTCTATTTACCTCATCAATCATCTGATTTTTCTCATCCTGCAAATGCTTTAACCGCAATTCATGTTGCTGTTTCAGCGCGTTGATTTCATCAGCTTGATTTTGATACCGTTCAGTAGCAACCGCTAAATTTGTTTGCAGCGTCTGGTTTTCGCGTATTTTTTCATCCATTTTCTGATTCAAAGAATCGAGTTGAATTTTTAAGTCAGAAATGGTTTTATCAGCAAGTATTTTTTCTTGCTGTAATATTTCTTCTTGAGATTCGAGTGCTTCTTTTACATCCGTTAAATGCTTCTCGGCATGTTCCATCGCTGTTTGCCATAGCGTTTCAAAACTCGCGATTAATTCTGGTGGTAAGCTTGCAGGTAAATGATGGACTTTTTTTGCCGCATGCTGTTCTCGCCATACTTTTAAATGCTCAGCGATAGTGGAGTTGCTGCCAGTACCGAGTGATTCACGAATTCTTTGCACGGAAGGTGAAATACCTTTGCTCAAAAGCTTAAGTGCTGCTTGTTTTACAGTTTCAAAATCGACGCCACGTCTTGCCATTTCTGGTTTCCTTGTTTAAATTCTCACGAAAAACTCAATTTAACGTGATATGACATGATACATATTTCATTTTAATTTGTCATGATAAACGCAATTCATTCATGATAATTTTACTTATCTTGAATGTTTTTGCTGACACCTATAAAATCCACCTTCGAAAAGTCAGGAGACTTTAAAGATGCAGTGTTGAATTACATTGAAAATTTATCAAAAGAAACGCCACGCGAACAAACGCATTATGAACGCATACGTTATTTATTTTATACGCTGTATTTGCTTTCACTGCGTGTTAATGAAGTGGCAACTGCCATGATGCGTTATATCAAACGCAATGCAAGACACAAAAGTGTTGAGACAACCATGTTGTATCAGCATGCAGAAGAAGAAAAATGGCACGATGCGATGTCGCTGCATCAAGTTAATTAACAATAATTTTTACAGAATTTGTATTAATCAAAAAAATAAATCAAGGGATGGATCAATTGATAATACTCTACAAAAATGGCGAACGTATTTATGGAAAAAAATAAAAAGAGAATTGATTTATTATCACAGGCAGAAATTGAAGATCTGTATGAGAGACCTGCATTTAACGACGAAGAAAGATTGCTTTTAGCAAATCAATGGAAGGAAGAAGCAAGAGAAAGAAGCGTATAGTCAAAATAATTTCAGAGTATCAGTATTAACACTAGGCTGCTTAGTTGCAAAAAATATCGTAAAAAAAAGTTGTTGTCCGCTCAATAAACAATAAAAAAGCGACATCATCCCAAGTATTACCTATTTATATGATCGCAACCAATTTAACGCCCCGTTACCAGCAGCCCTGCCTGTTGCAAAACAAGCAGTGAGTAGATAACCCCCTGTGACTGCTTCCCAATCTATCATCTCACCCGCGCAAAAAACACCTGGCATTTTACTCAACATTAAATTGTCATTGAGTTCTTCAAAGTGAACGCCGCCAGCACTACTGATAGCTGTTTCTAGTGAACTTGTAGCGACAAGTGGAATGTGCAATGCTTTGATAGCATCTGCTAGTTTTTCGATTTTGACTAAATCTTCTTTGGAAAAAAATTCATATAATAAACCTATTTTCGCATCAGGGAGACGCGTTGTTTTTTTAATATGACTAGTTAAAGATCGGGATCCTCGCGATTTTGCTAAGGCAACCATTAGTTTTTCTCTAGAGATATCAGGCGCAAGATCCAAAGTCAGTACCGCAGTACCAGTTGAAGCTAACTCATCTCTCAATTTCGCCGAAGCTGCATAGATGAGGCTACCTTCCACGCCAGTCCTTGTTAAAACAAACTCTCCTTTTTGTTTGAAATCTTTAAAAGACAACACAACAGACTTCATTGGAGACCCGTGAAATTTTTCACTAAAATGTTTTGACCAATTGACGATGAAGCCGCAGTTAGCAGGATAAAACGGTTTAATGTTGATGCCTGCTTCTTTTAACCATAAAACCCACTCTCCACGCGATCCTAATTTTGGCCAACTAGCGCCGCCGAGAGCGAGTATCGTTGCATCTGGCTTGATCTTAACGAAGCCAGTAGGTGAATCAAAAATGAGAAATTTTTCTTGCCAACCCTTCCAGTGGTGGCGCGTATGAAAAGTAACGCCGTTGGTTTGCAATCTTTGTAACCAAGCTCTCAGTAGCGGGCTCGCTTTCATTTCTTTCGGAAAAACACGTCCTGATGAGCCAATGAAAGTTTCAATACCAAGTTCTTTTACCCATGCCAATAAATCATCGGGCTTGAAATGATTGAGGTGTGTTTCAATTTGTTTTTGCTTATCGCCATAACGGGTTATAAAAGTGTGATAAGGCTCCGCATGAGTGAGGTTGAGTCCACTTTTACCAGCCATTAGGAATTTTCGACCTAGCGAAGGCATGGATTCATAGAGGTCTACTGTGACAAAGTTTTGACTCAATATTTCCGCAGCCATTAACCCTGCAGGTCCGCCACCGATAATCGCGATTGATTTTTTCATAAGTTAAGTTGTAAGCAATTTAGGACTCTAATTTTAACAGGTATGGAGCCCACACATTTACTGATTTTCAGCAAGGGGTGAAAGTGCGACGCCGATTCAAATCATAAGTGCAACTTTTGTTAAATAAATAACCAGCTGGATTGGGTTACAATCCTTTTGGTTATAGTAGGCCATAGTTCCCGATCTCTACAGGAATTCCCAACTTCGTATGGACGCATAATTTATAGTAATTGATTGATTTAACGGGTCTTTCACGCTATCTTTCGTCAAAATTCTTCAAAAAATATAAAATACTGTAACTTTAATATTTTTGCTCGATTTCCAGAACAATTCTTACTCGAAAGGAAATTATTTTATTGTCAGGAGAAAATCACACATTCTCATTTTAAAATGGGCGCATAATCACCCACCGGGATATTTGCATATGTGTCTGCGATTTTATGAACACAAACCTCCTAATGGGGATTTACACCTGCATCAATAACGCTTTGCTCCCGCATTTCGACAACTACTCCATCAACAGGTCTTTGCTCACGCATTGCGGTCGTTACTCTTGAGCGATTATCGTGCGTTGGATTTTCACTTGCTTTCTTGTCACTCTCAATTTTTTTTGCGATACACCCAGCTATTACACAAAATAGCATCGCAGGCAAAACCAGAAAACCGGTTCCAACAGCTGCCGAGGCTACTGTATATTTCAACTGATCATCATTCTGTTTGAAAATTAAAGAACCAGGAATAGGTGCAACAACACCAAATATGCCGTAAGCGATGACAGCGATCATGCCAAGAAAAAAACTCTCTGAATCAGAAAACTGCTTATTTGAGTTAATACAACAACAACTAGCAAAAAATCCCAAAGCTGCAAACGGAAGCATCGTTATACTTGTACCAACAAGCTCATTTAAAGCCATTTCGTTTTGGGTTATAGTTTTATTTCCTTGATTCATGAAACCAGCAGAATTCAAAGTTGCAGCACCTGCTACTCCAAGACCTGTATTTAACCCTAGTGAGACAATAGCACCACAGAGAAATCCCAATGCGCTTTCGAGCGTCTTGATTCCATTACCGATAGATGATCCGTAACTCATGTTTCCACTCCCATAAACAGTCATTTGAACTAATGCGCAGCAAAAATAAACTATGACAAAATGAAAAGCAATAATTAAAAATCGCCTGGCATATTCGCTGCTCTAAAATCATAAGTGCCATGCGCAATTAAATGCTTAAACATCAGTGGCGAAACTTTTTTCAAATCCTCATCGTCCACGTGAATGCCCGAGGCCCTTAGTTCCGCTGCAATATTATAAATTCGCGGTGTATTCCACAATAACACCGCATTAGACAGCAAACTTAAGCAGCTTGCAATGCTCATCATCTCTTCGTAATCAGCCGTTTTAAATTCGCCTTGATTGGCAAAGAAAATGTGTCGTGCTAAATAATGTCTGGTTTCACCGCGGTTTAATTGTAATTGTACTTTTCGTCTTAAACTATCGTCTGAAAGATAGTGCAAAATGTAAATGGTTTTGATTAATTTTCCCAGCTCCATTACCGCTTTGGCAACGCGATCAGAATTACCACGCGCTGCTAATTTTTGCAGAATAAGATGCGCGGGTGCAACATGATTTTTTAATGACACTGCTATTCTAATTAACTGTTCCCACTGTTCAGCGATACAATCAATATCAATGTGCCCGCTAAAAATAGAATCGATTTCACCGTAGTGATCATTTTTATTAAATTTATAAAGCGTCTGATCTGCTAAATCTTTTAATCTTGGTTGAAATGAATAACCAAGCAAATAACAGAGTGCAAACAATTGATGCGTAAATCCACCGGTATCAGTGCAATGAAAGTGGGGAGATGTGATCATTAAATTATTCAACAGTCCATCTAATACGTAAGATGCTTCCCTCACGCCGCATGAAATAACCTGTGTGCTGAATACACTAAATTGATCTGAAATATGCGTATATATGGCAATGACCTTTTGATAATAACCGAATGCTTTTGGATAAAACGATGCAAGATCAGTGCTTTTTTGTATGCAAAAACGCTCTGCATCCGATCCGGATCTTGAAAAATCGCCATACAATTGGCTCAACGGATGCCCTGCATGTATTTCCACAAAAAAATTATTGGTTTTTGTTACCACATCAGGTTGAATGCACCATTGTGCAGTATGCTTTAATTCTTCAAGGGAAGTAGCAGATAGCGTGCTTTTTGACATGTCATCAAAACCCAGGTTGGTGCCTTGCGCTACAAGACCCATATGCAATATTTCTTTATTGATTGCAAATTTTTTATCGAACCCTTCAGGCGGCAAAAAGAATCTTGAAAAATGATGTGCCTCATCAATATCAGATAACATTTTTTCAATACGCACCGGAGGCATTTTAGATTCAATCAATTTTTTCAGTGTTTTTACCGATTCAGGAATCTCAAGCGCATCATCTCGTTTGAGTTTTAATGCGCCATTTGGATCAAGATAAAAAAATGATTTTTCTTTTAAACTGTTTTTAGAAAGTGTGATACCAGCAAAATATTCCTTTTTCAAAACGGCGAGTAATTCATCGAATTTCTCAGGAAATCCAAGTGATTTAAATGCCAATGGTTTTTCCTTTTCCCATGCAGATTCACTGTACACAGTATTCCAAAAGTAGCGATGCTTTTTGCTGTGATTTAAATAAATATCGCCTTTTTCGATGTTATTTTTAATGGCATAATAAAGCGCCATTTCCCATGTGCGCCGCGACACACCTTCAGTATCATTACACATCGCTTGCTTCCACATTTTTGGAATAAAATCTGTGGGCACATCAGATGGTAATGTATTGGATTTTTCATTATTGAGTTTTTTCAAAATATTAATTGATTTTAATATGGATTCTGTACCTGCAGCACCTTTAAATTCAAGTTCAAACAAATGAGTTGTGTATTTTCGCAAATCATTATATTTATTTTCGAGTATTTGATAAAAACCACTTGTTTGATAAGTACTCATGGCTTCACAAGCTGCAATAGAGTCATCTAACACCTTGTCATCAACTGTTTCAATAAAATCAAATAATGTCGTATTTTTAGGATCCGCGTGGTATCGCCATTGCTTTGTTGTTCTGATAATGAATTTCAATCCTTTTTTCGCTTGGCTGTTTAATTTTTTTAATGTTTTTTCATAAAAATTTTTCGATATACGTTCCTTCTTGGCCAACAATTTCGCATTCATATCCAATATGTGATCTAAAATATTTTTTGATGCGGATGATAATGTACACAGCAATAATGCTATTTTTTTATTCTCTGGACTGATATGTGAGAGCGCACTGGCATCATACGTTCTGCCAAGCAATTCTAATTTATCAAATATGGATTCTGTTATATCAGAAAATTCAATTTCTGTGATACCCGCTTCTTTTAATTCATTAAATCTGCGAATAAATGTATTTATTTTAATCTGGCTTGGTTCTGGCGGTGATTTTTTGTAATAATTTGCTTGTGATAATAAATTAGGTTGTCGTTTTAACATCGCAAGTATTTTTTCTTTTTGATCCGGAGTTAATTTATTAGAAATCTGTTCATAAAGTAAGTGTAACGATTCCTTATGATAAGATGCGATCAATCGTTCAAACACGGTTGCCGCTGGTCGCATTATTTTATGTGTTTTTAAAAAATTACGTGATTCCTCAATTAATACTGTCTCCAAGTAAAGATCAGTTTTCATCTCGTGCATGATATATTTTTTTAAAAATGCTTCTTGTTTATCTGAAAAATCCTGGTAATTAAGGTAAGCTTGAATTTTTTGCCGATATGTCGTTTGTGAATTTTTACTAATCGGTGTTAATAATATTGCTTCGATACCCAATTGTTTTGCAATGTATTGAATTATTTTTTCGGGTAACGCGTCTTCATTATCCTGATTATGAAAAACTCCTGAATTTTGTAGCGATTTTAATTGAATTGCAAAATTCAATATCGGATTATCACCTTTGGCTGAATTTAAAATAAACTGTATTTCATCCACAGACAATGTCCAATCGAGCGCGAGTGATTCTGAGTAGGATGGTAATTCATTAATTGAAACACTGTTTTTTTCTTCCATGATTTCCCCCTTTTAATCACCGTAGATATTAATCTCGCTTTTCTCAACGGCTTCTGCTAATTCTGCTGGCGTTGGTTTTGTGTAAATGGCTGTTGTGTTGAGTGAATCGTGTCCCATCAATTGTGCAAGCTCTACCAGTTTATTAGGGTTTGCGCGTAAATAATTGGTAGCAAACGTATGCCGTAGTGTATGTGCGGATACTGAAATACGCGTGATCTTAGCGCGTCTGACAAGGCTTTGAATAACAGCCTGCAAACTTCGAAGAGATAACGGTTCTTGCCGTTTGCTATTAAATATAGATTCTTCCGGTTCCTTTTTATTATCTTTAAAATAACTCTGTAATGCGTGCCTGGCGGTTAAATTCAGCGGAATATCGCGTGATTTATGACCTTTACCATCTACAACGCGCACAACACCTGATCGCGATGAGAGTGTAATATCTTCAACACGCAATTGAATGACTTCACCAATGCGCAATCCACACTGCAGCATGAGTTGCAGAATAGCGTAATTGCGTTTAGATAATCCATGCGATGACTGACCTGCTGAGCGTAACAAACTATGCACCTCTGTTTTATTCAACGCATGCGGCTGGGTAGGTGATTGTCTTCGCATAAATCGTAAATGTTCAACGGGGTTCTCACCCTTAATAAATCCCTGGTCATGCACCCAGTTAAAAAATCTTTTCAACGCTTGAATGCGGCGATTAACCGCCGAGGTTTTTTGACGCTTTCCTTTAACAAGATATTGCCGAAATGTTTGCAAATCAAAACTTTTAACTTTAAGCCAATTAATTTTTTTGTTTTGAATTTCCTTAAACCACTCAGCAAAGAACCGTAGATCGTCCATGTAGCCAGCAACAGTTCGTTCTGCTAAATCCTGCCTGTTTAGGTATCGTTTAAATCGTGAGGTCAGTGTTGTGTGATCGGTCTTCATGGGGTCCCCAGTATGTATTGGACGCAAAATCAATACCCCGGTTAGCCTAGCAATTTATTGCGTCCAATACAAACCTTTTTTATGAAATATAGCGTCCAATTCTACTTGGACGTCAAAATTGGATGCAGTACAAAAATAGGCTTTAAAAATTGACAAAAAAATTTTGGGGCGAAAAATGGCGATTTTGTAAATTTTCAGAGAAAAAATGCGTGAAATATTCGAGAAATCAATCAATTGTGATGAATTATGCGTCCATACGAAGTTGGGAATTTCTGTAGCGATCGGGAACTATGGCCAAATTGGCGTGCATAAATCTACAATCAGTAGGGAGCTGAAGCGTAATCTCACCTATGTCCGTACCGCATTGGGTTCGTGGCAGTACAAACCAGATTACGCACAAAAATACACGGAGGATAGGCGGAAGAGAAAACCCAAACGAATTAAATTTACTAAAGATGTCGAGCAATGTGTTTGTGAGAAAATTATAGACGAATGGAGCCAAGAGCAAATAAGTGGTTATGCAAAACGTCATAAATTATTTTCAATTAGCCATGAACGAATTTACCAATTTATTTTGGCAGATAAAGAAAAAGGTGGTCAGCTTTACAAGCAACTCAGACATCAGCATAAAAAATATTGCAAGCGCTACTTTGCACATCCATACCATTCTTGGGAAAGAGGATTAAATGAAAATACTAATGGGCTGATACGCCAGTATATTCCAAAAGGAAAGGATTTTGCTGATTTAAGCGATGCTGATATTATTACGATCCAGGAAAAATTAAACAGCCGTCCGAGAAAATCACTGGGCTTTGCGACACCAAATGAGGTGTTTGAGAAATTGCAAAAGAAAGCATCTTAAAAAGAGTGGAAATGATGAGTGACAAATTAGGCAGAAATGATCTGTGTTCTTGCGGGAGCGGAAAAAAATATAAAAAATGCTGTATGTCTATATCGTCAGCTTCATTTGCACATTCAGACGTGGCTGATTTTGAATGGCGAAAATTACGTCAATTAGAAGGTGCTGTTGTAGACAAACATCTTATTCCATATGTTATGGAAACATTACCGGAAGACGTAATGCCTTTTGCAATCAATGATTGTTTACCTGAGGATTTACCAGAAGAAATTGATAAGGGAATATTGTTACAGAATTTTTTAATGCCATGGATATTTTTCAATTGGATACCAGATGAAAATTTCGGGTTAAAGAAATTTGATCCAGAAATAACAATAGCCGAAAACTACTTACGCAACTATAAAGTAAAATTAAATAGTGACGAGCTTCGTTTTCTAGAAGCGATGCTAACCACGTTTTATAGTTTTTACGCGGTATTAGACGTTGTGAAAGACCAGTCATTGCTTGTTAAAGATATATTACTTGGAACAGAGCATCACATCAAAGAGCGTCAAGGAACGCATCATTTAAAAAGAGGGGATATTGTCTTCGGTAGAATATTAACGTTAGATAATCAATCCATATTTGTTGGCATGGCACCTCTTATGATGCCGCCACAATATCACACATCATTATTGAATTTTAAAAAATGGTTAATTGAAGAAAATGATGATAAACCACTTGATGGCTATGCATTAAGAAACGAACTTGATTTAGATATATATGATTATTTTTTCGATGCGATTATTGAGGCTTATAATCGACCATTACCAACATTGGTTAACACTGACGGTGATTTTTTTCAATTAACAACATCTCATTTTAAATTAGCCGTATCGCCAGAGGAGACCTTAAATCGACTCATATCAATGACGTTATCTGCTGATTCGGAAGAATTTTTACATGACGCTAAACGAAATAAATCTAGCAAAATCACTGAAATCCAAATCCCATGGTTAAAAAGGGGAAATAAAAAACATAAAAATTGGGATAACACACTTTGCGGTGATATAACAATCAAAGAAGGTAGATTAATTCTCAAAACAAATTCGGTAGAGCGTGCAGAAAAAGGCAAAAAACTATTAAAAAAATTACTGGGGATGGATGTTGAGTTTCAAAAATCACTCATTGAATCTACCCAGCAAAAAATGAAATCATTGCCTAAAAAAAATGATCAAGACAATGAGCCCGGGTTGAATCCTATGGATGTTCCAGAAATACAAGAACAAATTAAGGCAATGGCAAAAGCGCATTGGGATAGTTGGTTTGATATCTCAATTCCTGTCTTAGGTAACAAATCGCCGCGCCAAGCAGTCAAAACAAAACAAGGACGTGAACTGCTTGAGGCTTTGCTGTTACAATATGAGCGCATGGACGACAGAAAAGACAAAAACGATCCTTTTAGAGCAGACATTGATTTTATCAAAACAACCTTAGGGCTGAAAAAATAGGTGTTTTGGGGGTCTAAGCGCAAAACCCCGAAATTTTTGACAGTCAGTTTCCAAATTTTCCAGCCCGAATTCTGGGTCACTTATTTTGGACGCATTGCGGTATCTCGAGCTGCTTCAGATTGGATTTGCTGTAATTTCTGAACAAGTAATCCTATCATTTCGCTCGAGAAAATTGACTTTAATAATTTGGAAAATGGCTTACTATTATCGTCTGGTATATCAATATGAGCACCAATTAATCTTAGTTTTTGCGCCAGCCTTTCGTCAGGGTTCAATTCCAGGCTTACTTTTTGTATATCGCGATATATTTTTTCAGCCTCTGATGCCGAACAGCTGAAAAAAGAACCAACGTTACTTCCTCGATCTCGTTTCCAAATCTCTCTGATTATTGCTTGCAATAATCCCTCTCGTTCAAGAATCAGAAGACATAGTATTTTTATATCAATGCTAAGATTTTGAGACAACATAAATTTTTGCAAATTACCAAAAGTAAAGATGGTTTGTAACTCTTCTTTATCGCACAGACTAAAAAAATTTCTTAAATTTTCATCGGAAATTCTGTTCCCCGCAGATGTTATAAAATCTATATAATTCGTTCCTGACAATGCATCGCGCGGATAGGAACCCTGATCCATCATACGGCGTAAAAAATGATTTAGACGAATTTTAAATTCTGGGAATGGCTTATATTGTTCTTCGACAACGGGAAATTCTGTCTTTGGATCAATTAAAGCACTACCTCGATTTTGCTGAAAATGTCGCTGAATTGATAGAAGATCATAGACGCTACCATAAACCGACATGACAGGAAAAAGAATGAATTGCCGAGACACAGGATCTAAAAAATAATCGTTATTGTTTGATGTAAGCGCTTCGTCAGCTGCCCTCAAGCATTCGCGTCTAATAGCATCTAACCCAGTTTTTTTGACGCTAAATTCTCTAATTAGTTCATCAAATTCAGGAAAAGGTTTTATTTGATCGACAGTCAAAGGTTGTCGATTAATAGGGTCAATTTGCCGTCTGCTCAGGCATTGTCTCAAAAATGTTTCATCGTAAACTGTACCATATGGTGTAATAACCGCTTTGGTGATAATTCCAAGTGAAATTGGATCGCATAAACATGGCGGAATGGCGTCAATGGAAATAGGGTGTAAGTCCTTTATTGCCACTCTCGCTTCATCCAATCGCAACTTTTTACGTCGTTCGAATTCAACACCAGAATCAGCAGGTTCACTGGGATTACGTCTTTGAAATTCATTACCAGAATTAGCGGGTTCGCTGTAGCCGAAAAAATCAAAATTTCTTCGTGTCCAAAATTCAGTAGAAACAGGATTCCACGTTCTCATAATGCCCCTATCTCCAAAATCTAATAACCAAAGAAATTTTAAATTATTTTCTCTACCTGGATTCACTAACTGTAGTCAGAATAAAATATGGTTAACCGTTTAATATATGGTTCAAAAAAACGACCGTTTTAATGAACCACCCTTATTTCATTTTAGTGGTGCACTTACGCCCTTAATTCGGTATAAGATACTGGTTTTCGTAATCTAAGTCTACTGAATGATCAAATTTTTAAGTATCGCGAACTGTACGTCACAGGAAGGAGTTTTTTGTCATGAAAATTGGATACGCCAGGGTTAGCACACGCGAGCAGAATTTGGATATGCAGGTCATTGCACTTGAAAATGCCGGCTGCGAAAAAATTTATGAAGAAAAAGTCAGCGGCGTTAAAGTCGATCGCCCCATTTTAAATAATTTAATTAAACAGCTGCGCCCCAACGATGTGCTCGTTATTTGGAAATTAGATCGCCTTGGTCGATCACTTAAAAATTTAATTGAGCTTGTGCAGCAATTAATGGAAAACAATATTGGTTTGTGCAGTTTAAATGATCCAATTGATACAACCAATCCACAAGGACGATTAATTTTTAATATTTTTGCATCCCTTGCTGAATTTGAGCGAGACGTTATTCGCGAACGCACACAAGCAGGATTAAGTGCGGCGCGTGCACGCGGACGTCGCGGTGGTAGACCCAAAGGACTGGCAAAAGCATCGGAAGCTACCGCTTGTGCCGCAGAAACATTATACAAAGAAAAGAAATTATCAGTGATCGATATTTGCAAAAAATTATCAATTTCAAAAAGCACGCTCTATAAATATTTACGCCACAGAAATGTGCCAATTACTTACTATGAAATGACTTCATCCTAAAGCATGAGCAATAAAGAGCGACTTAATTTATTAACCGATTCCGAAGTTTCAGATCTTTATTCTATCCCTATATTTAGCGATGATAATGAACGAGATCATTTTTTTACATTGAGTGATGCAGAACACAAGCTATTAGGAAAATACACCAGTATAAAGTCAAAAGTATATTTGATAATACAAATCGGCTATTTCAAAGTCATACAACAATTCTATAAATTTTCACTTGATGATGTTAAAGGTGATGTCAGTTTTATTATAAAAAAACATTATTCATCGGATGAAATTGATAAAAAGAAATTAACCGGCACTCTATGGAAAGATAATTATCGTGAACAAAAAGAAGATATTTTAAATTTGTATGGTTATCGAGAGTGGTCTGACTCACTTAAAAAAATTACCATCGATCAACTTGAAAAATTAATTCGAATTCATCCAAAAGGAAATGACACATTACGCGAATTATATATTTTTCTTGAGAATGAAAAAATAATATTTCCATCGTATCGTACCATTCAAGATTTATTCACGCGTGTATTTAAAACAGAACGTGATCGACTTGAAAAAATAGTGCTTGAAATACCGAGTGATTTAAACAAACAACTGGAAGAAATCATTAAAAATGATGATGGGTTAACGCAACTTAATGTCATTCAAATGGATCAAAAAGATTTTTCATACACTGCACTAAAATTTGAGGTAAAGAAAGCTGAAAAAATAAATCAACTGTATCAATTATGCAAAACATTGATCCCCTCATTACAATTATCCAATAATGCTGTTCGATATTATGGATCACTTGCAGAACAATATACCGCTCCAGATTGCGAAAATTAAAAAAGCCACAACAATCATTACATATGCTGTGTTTTATTTTTCATCGTTATCAAGAATTCATGGATAACCTGATCACAAGCTTCATGTTTCACCGGCGCGTATTTATTGTCGAAGGAAAAGAATACGCAGACGCAAAAGAACAGGGGTTTATAAAAGGATTGATGCTAATGCAAAAGTTATTGGGCCGAATGAGCATGAAAGTCACCATTTATACGATGTAATATTTAATAACAAAACAAATATTTCTATTCATATGGTAACGGGTGATGGGCGCTCCATGAATAAAACAAGTTTTGTAACGCTCGATTCAATTGACGTTGAATTTATTCCAAGCATTAACGATATTCGTATGGAAGCTGAAAAACTTTTATCCGTTAATAATCCAGATCAATATCACGGGCTGATCAAGTCGTCCGGAAAAATCAATAAGGCGCTCATAAAATTAGAAAAACGCGGTATTATTCGCATTTTATTATCACTTTTATTACAACAAAATACGCAAGCGGTCATCATTAGAAAATTAGCATCACACAAACGTTACAGTCGATTACAAGCAGCATTCTGGGAATACAACAAGATTTTTAAAAGCACGCATGTGCTGAATTTAATTGATGATGAAAGTAAGCGAAAAGTCATAAAACAGCACGCAATCGAACAGAATCCTATCATCAATTTCACCGGATGATTCGAAAAATATTTCATGGTGCGTTCAAAGGCAGGAAAATTATTTCAAATGCCACCAGCGTTCAAGCATCAAGATTGGTGTCAAACTGCGTCATTGCATATAATGCGATGATTCTCGATAAATTGTATCAACGGTTGTGCGTGACTTTTGGCGAGAAAAAAGCCAAGGTAATCTTAAGCAAGATATCGCCAGTTGCGTGGCAACACATTATTTTTACTGGTCGATATCACTTCAAAGATCGGAAAAATGATTTTGATTTTGATAAGCTCATCAAGGTGTTGGAGAAAAAACTGGGTAAAACCAGTTGATATTTTATCGCTATATTGCTTGCAAATATATACAAAATATTGTATATTTATTTCATGGATAATAAAAAAGAAATTGATTTTCGTGGGAACTCGCTTGATGCTTTGCGCGCATTCCCTGTTGCGGCAAGAAAAGAAGCCGGTTTTCAATTGGATAAAGTACAGTCAGGCCTTGATCCGGATGACTGGAAGCCAATGAACACAATTGGCTCTGGTGTGCGAGAAATTCGCATTCAAGATGCTGCTGGCATATTTCGAGTCATTTACATTGCAAAGCTTTCTGATGCTGTTTATGTGCTTCACTGTTTTCAAAAAAAGACGACTAAAACAAATGATACGGACAAAGACTTAGCGACCAAACGTTACAAAGAGTTAATACGAGGGCTCAAAGAATGAGTAAAAAGAGATTTAAAAGCGTATGGGATGCCATTGAAGATACCCCAGAACAAGCTGAGAACATGAAGTTGCGCTCTAATTTAATGATGGCGTTAGAAAAGCGCATTACGCAGTTGAAATTAACGCAAGAGCAAGCTGCGGAATTACTTGGTGTTACTCAACCACGGGTATCGGATTTAATGCGCGGAAAAATTAATTTATTTGCGCTTGATGTCCTTGTGAATATGATAACCGCAGCGGGCTTGCACGTTGAAATGCGTATAACAAAAGTGAAGAGAGCGGCTTAAAATCTAAAACCGGCCACTTTTGTCGGTTCTTCCAGGGAACCCCAAGGACGCAAGTCTTTAAAGTGGATATGGCCTTAACATAAAATTATTATCACAAAAAACATACAGTTAGTAGTTTATCCGACTAAAAATTCTTGTGCTTGTACTGAAAAAAAATTAGAGTGCGAAAAATTCTTAAGCAAATCTACAGTACATTTGAGCCAGGTTGAAAAGAATATGAGTCATGATAAAGATCGGCATCTGGTTGTTAAGCGCACAAAAGGACTCGGCGATTGTGCATTTCATGCAACACTTGGGCATTGGAATGCGTATACTTTGCAATATGAAACGGATGATATTGCAGGAAAAAGAAAACAAGTTGCTGATTTTATCAGAACCTCTCAATCTCACATTGCATTTGAAACGGTTAAAGCGCTCATTAAAAATTATGTGTTGGAAGGCGATCTTATTGGCCCGCAGTTTGCTTCGCTTCGAAGAGCGCATGAACAAAATGAGAGGGCGGATTTCAATTGGGATGGCTTAATAAATCAAGCGGTCATTGATGAGTACGCTGATTTTTTCGCAACATCGTTAGGCGTGTGCTTATTACCGGATGAATTGCGGCTGATTGCTTATGCATTTGATATTGGCATCGATTTCTATAACGTGACCACCCGCACCAGTGCAGGTGAAACAATTCAGCAAAGAGATTTTTTTCATCCGGATTGTTCGCGCAGAATAGCGGTGCAATTCAATGCTACCGATCATTATGAAAGAATGGTTGATGAAACCCTTGATCAAGAATTGGCAGAAACGTACCGTTTAACACAAAGCGAAGCGAATAAAGGGCAACGCATAGCGCTTACAAAAAAATTAGACAGCATTACATCCATTATTACAAACGAAGAAAAAGTATTAACACACAGTGAAGCGCAACAATATCAAGAAAAACAAAAAGAATTACAATTATTGATTGCAGCAACACAAGATCGAATCCATTCGTTGAGTGGTCATAAAAAAGAGTCAACTTCAGCCGGATTAGATCAACAATACAATGCATTTTGTCAAAAACAAACGTGGGAAAACCTGCAACAACGTTTGCAAGAAAAAGCAAAACGACTCAAAAGAATTCACAGCGCCAATGAAACAAAGCTTGCATTAGAAGACGAAGAAAAACAATCTAAAAAATTAAACGCGCAAAAGCATACATTTGTTAAAAGAAGAAAATCACTTGAAGAACGATTACATGAATGTCATACCATTATTGCTGAAAAAAACAAAGTCATTCATGATCGTCAACAAGAAAATGATGTAGCCATTGCGACAAAACAGACGCTTGAACAAAAAAACCTAGACATATCGACTGAAATTCAAGACAGAGAAAAAGCTTTAATAAAGTTGCTGGAAGAGTATGAAAAAGAATTACAAGAAAAGGGCTTTTTTCGCATAAGGTTGGCCAGTTCGTCTGGATCTTGGGGGTTGGGTGATCATGAGACAGCGCCCGCATTTGTAGAAATCAATGGTAAGAGACTGAGATTTGAAAAATCGGATGCCATATCTGCTGAATGGTGCAACCGACCACGCGGTATTTATTTTGTTTGTATCAATGTCGACAGCGGGGAGATTTTTTTTCGTTGCTATGATACACATCGTTTTTTTCAACCAGCGGTGGCCCTCGCTCAAGAAATTGAAAACAGACGCTCCAATAAAAATAATATATTGATATGTTTAGCGGTTGATGAATCAACGGAATTATTAAGAAATGGGGATGAAATCTGGGAACAACAACAGGCCGCAAGAGAGCGATTGCATCATGCATTAAATAGTATTGGCAGCCATCAATGGAGTGAATTGAAGCGTCGCCAACCGTGGTTTTTTATCACTGGTCCTGGTATTGAAAATGGAAAACAGGAAGGTATTGCTGATTCATTTATTGCGTCAACTGAAGGAATTCACTTAAATCCTCCAGTATTTGTTTCGAACGTGCCGAGCAATAAAATCACCGCCGCTTATGAGGCAAAAAGAGAAAAACAAGAAAAAGAATTAGAACAATTAAAATCGACCATGACGGTCAAAAACAAGCTGAGAGATGTTAACAAAGAAATTGAAGCAAGTAAGTGCGAAATTGCACAGTCTGAGGAAGCCATTCATGCAGCTCAGTTGGAAATGGCGGAGTTGGAGCAAGAAATCTTACGAACAGAGCACCATATTCATTCATTCGCAAAACTATGCAATGAGTCAGACGCTCGAACGAGATTGCTGTTGAAAAAAATGAAGGAAGAAGCCGGTGAGATGGATGATTTAGCAGTACAAGATGATGCTGCATCCACACTCACGCTAGATCAGATTAATCATTTGCTGCATGAAACAGAGCAATATAAATCACGTTTAGGCATGCTCGAAGTCGATGCTGTTTTTGCAGGCAAAAAAACAACCTATGCGGCTGCCATTCGTTCGCTTGAAGAACGATTGATTGCGTTTAGAAAATTATTTGATGAATCAGAAAAAGCATTTGAAAAAAAATTATCGAACCAAGGTGTTTTGAAATTTCGTATTTCAAGCTGCTCTCGTCCACAAGAGATGAGTGATCCTGAAACGTCACCCGCCTATATTGCAGTATCAGATGAAAATGGTGTCTTGCAACGCATTAAATTTAAGCTTTTGGAGGAAAATCATAACCGTCAGCGTGGAATTTATTATGCCTGTTTTGATCGTCGAAATGGAAAATGTGTTTTTAATCAGTGCTACGACACGTTTGGCGACTCACAACGCGCCAATGCATTGGTTAAAGCGATTGAAACATACTATTCAGATGATAATCACATCCACGCGCTCGTGTCGGTCGACGAATCAACGGCATTTCACGGCGAGACAAGCAATGAGGAAAAAAAAGAAATAAAAGAAAGATTGATTGAAACGCTCAAGAAAATTGGCAGCGAAGCCTGGGGCAGTATTCAATATCGAGACCGCTGGTGTTTTATTTCTGATCGTCGTGAGAAACGACACGAATCAGTCGGCACCTATATCGAATGTGGTGAAGATTGGCAACTCAACGCACAAAGAAATCCACCATCAACTGCTGAATTTGAAATCGATACACGCAAACCATATATTTTAGCCGAACGAGCAAAAGCAAGAGCAATTTTCGAAAATCAATTTATAGCAATTCAGTCTGAATGTGATTCAGCATTTAAATCGATTGCAGAAATTGAAAGTTTATTTGATTCGCAAAAATCATTGGCATTACTTCAAAATGAATTAAAAACTGTTCAGTGCAAATTGGCTGCTGCACAACCCGAATTGCAAGGCGAATCTGATTCGATGTCTGTTGCTGAAAAAAGGGCAGTTCAACAAGCGCTTACTGATCAATTACAGTCATTACAAGAAGCTCAGAAATTATTTGAGTCAAAAGCAGATGAATTGATTAAAATGGATTTGCTCGCAAGATCGCCCATACCAGAACAGCCTTCAAACAAGCTGAATCCAGACATTATTTTATATGCAGGACAGTTGTTTAGAGCCATGATGTTTGAAGGCGACTTGGTTTCGCTGCTTTGTTTGCATCAAGTTAAGTGCATACTAAATAAAGAGATTGATCAATGCTCTCTTGAGGAATTATTGCAACTTAAAAAGCTGGGATTTGAGGCCTTTAAAAAAGATGATTTATTCGCTGACATTTATAATCGATTATTTGTTATTGATCCAAAAAAACCAGAAATGATGGCTGCCAAAAGAATCATGGCACGCTATTGTGAATTAAAAAAATATCTTTCTGCAGAAGATTATGACAACCAGTTTATTGCCTTTCGTGAGAAATGGATTCGAATGTATGACACAGTCATCAATCAAGCATTTCAATCCAAAAAACAAAATGATGTGGCGGTTGTTGAAGATGATGTCATTGCACGGCTTAAAAATAAAATTCTTGAGCTAGAAGCGATCATTCAAGAAACAAAGCAATCGATAGATATTCAGGCAAAACAACGAGAAGCACAATTTTCTGCGTTTGAAAAAAATTGCAATGAATTAAATGCTCTCAAACAATCCTATGACGCACAACTTTTAGAATTAGACGCGATGATTGCTGAGCTGAAGCAACAATGTATTGCAGCAGAATCCGTAAAAAATAAAGCGCAGGGCGAACATGAATTAACGAGCCAACAAGTCTCATCCGTTAATCATCAATTAGAATCAGATCAAGCTGCATTAGATGCATTGCTAACATCTCGAAATCAGTTAAAAAAGAAATTAGAAAAAATCTCTGAATCTCTCTTAGCGCTAAATAAGCAGAAAATGGATATTGCTTGCGAAATAGATAAAGCATCTTTAGAAAGGGAAGCGGCGATTGCAAGCCTGCAAAATGCTCAAAAGAAACGCGATAAGATTAATGTTTTGCTGACATGGATTTCAAAGGTGCAGTCCACACTGACTGCACACCCCACATTATTTCGCGAAAAATGTGTGTTTTATAGGGAAAGAATTTACGCTCTTGAAAATAGCGGGCGTAAATCGCTCTTGGAGCTTTGTGATTTTCTTTCGCAGCAGTCTGAATTTTCGCATTTGGCATGGAATGAAGTGAGGTCATTCGCGCAAGACGCAGATGTTTATTTTGATGACTGTTTGAATGCAATAAAGGAAGTGGTGCAACAACCCGAAATTACATTTGATCGTGATGCTAATTCGGCACGAGTCACAATGAAAGTAAAAGGTTTTAATATTAGCTGGGGTGAGTGCGCTGATGCCATTCGAGATTATATTAATAGCCAGTTATCCATGATTGGATTGAGACTCGATGCGCATAATAAAGTAATTGTGTTTGATGAAGCCAGAATTCCTACGAAGCTGTCTGATTTTCCAAAAACGAATTATTTTGCAGAATTGATTAAACGAAAAATTCACACTAATGAATCACCTGATCGTTATCGGCTCTGTGATGATGATCCGACTTGGTCTGGTGAAAATGATTCGGCTGTCATTAGAAGATATTTAATTTCTTCAGAATATGCTTTCGATGATATTGTGTCCGCTTTTTTCGATAGCGTAGAGATTAGCGCGGGTAATGATATTATCGTTGAAAATGACATTACTTTGCGTGGTGTTGATATTACTTTATTTTCACAAGGTAAAATCACACTAAAACCAGATTGTAAAATTGACACCTCTGGCAATGAAGCGCCTCATTTTAGAGATAAAACTGCACGCGATGGTGAATCACAGCGAACCAATTCTATCCCTGAGGGTCGTTTTGGTGATGATGGATTGTGTGGATATGAAGGACAAACAGCCGGCGATATTTTTCTTTCAGCTCGAAACGAGATTGCCAACATCGAAACGCTTCATTGTCGTTGCAATGGTGGTAAGGGCGCTGATGGTCAGCAGGGTGGCAAAGGCGATGAAGGACGCCAAGGTCTTGATACTGAAAATGCAAAACCCGATGATTTAAATAACTGGCGGTGGAATCAGTTTTACGACAATTTAGAAATGACTATTTTAGCGGTTGCGCGCACGCCAGGTGTGGATAGAAATGGGAATGCGAAAGAAGAAGAAGTGTCTGGACCTGGTGGTGAAGGTGGAAAAAAAGGCTGGGGTGGCGAAGGCGGTGCTGCTGGCAGAGTTTATATTGATATTGCTGGAAACAATATTATTGGAAAGCCTGCAGGAAAAAACATTCAGCAGCGAATATCAGCGAATAAAGGCGAAGAAGGCAAAGAGCCAGATTTCGCATTCGGTGGACACGCTGGAAAAGCAGGTTTTTACGGAAAGTCTCGATTTATCACGCGGGAATGGCGTCCCAAACGCATTTTAGGTGCTCGAATTCCAGGGTTTGGTTTGTGGAAAGATGAAACCAATATACCGGCCGATTATTACAACATTGAAAAATTTAAGCGACGATACCAAGGAAAATACAGACAATATCGCAATGGCAAGCATTATTCTGTTGAATACACCATGCCGATTTCGATGGATCATCTGGAAACGGTTGATAGGGAACAATATCGCAGTAAAGATACCAGAAGTGTGAGCGATAAGGATTACGCGAACACGCATAACAAAAAAGAATGCAGACAAGATCGTAAACATGCGGCAAAAAAACGCGATGATAAATTACATAGCGAGCAAAATCGCCAATCTTTACAGCAAAAAGCCGATCATGCAGCAACATTAACCGCTGTTAGAAAATCGCATAAAAGACATGAAACGGCATTATCCCAACTGAATGAAGCGATCACCGCGGCAGAGCAACGTGTTGCGGAAAATACACAATTGATCACGGATCAAGAAACACAATTGCAGCAAGCTGTTGCAGCAGAGAACGAAAAAGTAGCTGAAAGAAACACAGTTACGCAGGCTTTATCCGACATTGAAAGCCGATTAAATGCCATGCAAGCGAAAATAGCGCAAGCTGTAAGCACAACGGTTGATTTGCAGACACAGCAAAATAAATCAAAAGACAAGCTTCTTGAAGCAGAGTTGTCAGCGAAATGCGCCAAAATTGATTTGGAGATACAACAAGAATTCAGTGTCTGCTTAACACAAACACACCATCGGTTAGAGCAACAATTACATTTACGTAAAATTGCAGCAGAAAGAAATTGCAATGCTGCTGATGACGCCAGACAAAATTTGCTGTCACAGTTGGATGCGCAAATTCAGCAGCTTCAAATACTGCTCGATCAATTACAATCCCTGTTAAAAGCAAGAAAAGCTCAAAAACAGAGGATAAAATCGCTCGAAGCAGCGATGGCTGCCATAACGATAGATACCACGGTTAATCAAACCCGTTCAGTCGAAGAACATGCAATAAGGGTTGATATTGATAGTCATTCCATCGCGCAATCTGCATTAACACCCAAAATGAATATGCAAATGCCAGCATTTACACCTGGTGTTGGCGGGACAGAAATCAGCCTAGATGAACTGCTGATTCAAGCGACGCAATTGAATGATTGTGAGGAATCTATCGAATTATTTGTGAAAAATAATATAGCTTGGTTAACGCAAAACAAAAATAAAAAGCATGGTTTGGTGGATATTTCGCGATACTGGACGATGTTGTTTGATGTAGCACGTCAGCATATACAGCATGCAGATCATTTAAAAACGTGCGTCATGGATGCGCATCAGTGCTTTTTGATGAGCATTGTGAATGCATCATCTGAACATTTAACTGAGAAAGAAAAAGCAGAGCAACATAATCTCTATATGCAATTATTTTACTCCAGTAATAAATTACAGAATTTAAGCATGCTGGACACATTGCGTTATAGAAAATTTATTTTTGCTTATTTGATCAGTTTACCTGGCGACAACCTATCGGAAAGTGACCGTATTTCATTAATGTTATCAATGCCGGCAATGCATCATTATGACGATTCCGAAAAAGGCATGTTGCATACATTGATCACTGAAATTCATGAAAGATTATTAAACGTAACCATTCAAGGTGATTTGGATCATATCTATTTTGTTGTTTGTGGACATTTAATTCAAACAATGAATGATCTCAAAACTGAGCACCAACCCATTAATCCCGATCAATTACAGCGCATCGGATCATCGATTCAGCAAATACAGCAATTGATTGAAAAGCAACATATTGATAATACACATTTGCTCATGCAGTTATATTTTGTCTTAATGCAAGCATACCAATCATTGCTATCCAATTATTTAAGCGAATTAATAAAAAAATCGACGCATTCTCCTGAGCAATTGTCGGGTGACATTGTTTTGCAATACCAAGCATCAAAACAATTAATCGCGCAGCCAATTAGCGCTATTTTTCAAACGTTTGAGAGTTCGCCGTTAGATGCAACGCAGTGTTTAGCGGTATTGCGTCAACTCAATCAGACTGATTTAACACGCGATGATTACCAGTTTCAAAACGCTGCGATCAACAGTGTTGATTGGTTATCTTTAGACAATGCACAAGATGCTGCGGATCAAGCAATTCATTTTTTGGGTGAAGTGGCTGCAATCACTCGATTACCAGTTGAATTTTTTATTGCTCAATGGGTGAGCAGAATACATGCCTTATTGACAGAGCCAATGAAAAAATCAAAGAGCGAAAGCCCGACCAATCAACGTTTCCTAATATTGATTGATCACTTTCATTTTTTGCGGCCTGCTCAGAAAGTACATTGCCTTAAACGACTCTATTTTTTGATTCAGCGATCAGAAGATTTTAATCAGGCGAGTTCAATTTCAGAGGAACTGTTGGCATTTGAAAATCATGTACAGGATGTGATACGTCATAATTTACTTCTTCAATTGGGATATCAAGCCAGCGTTGATTTAGCACAATTTGATGAGAAAGTGTTTTCTAAATTACATGTTGAAGAATCTGCTGATATCAATCAGCTATCACATCATTTACAACAATTATTATTTTTGGTGAAACAAGATACCAATCATCAAATTCATTCAAGTCAATTAGAGCAATGGATTAGTGAATGTAAAACAGCGTTATTTTCATGTCATAATAATGAAAAAGTAAAATTGTGGTCTCAAGCACTTCATGAATTGGATGAATTGCTCGATCAGCGAATTCTTACTGAGTTAAAAAAACGCATCCATGATGCGCAGGCGCAATTGGTTGCTGAAGCGCAACATTCTTCTGATTTGACGCATCAAAAAAAGGATGTGGCAAGGTCGGTTCGTGCATTGGTACTGTCTGATGTTGAAAATATTTTAAGTTTACTGCGCTTAAATATGCATGAAGATCAGTCACCCACACAATTTTCAGCTGAGCTTTCAAATCTCATTTCATCAAATGAATTATTAACAAATCCCAATCAATGGGCGCAACGTATTTCTGACAAAGTTTCAGATATTAAAAAACGATATATTCATAATAATGATTTTGCAGAAAAAGCACTGCATATATTGCAAGATCTACTTTCTACCAATGCCGATAATCACAAGGCAAGGAAAAATCTAAATACGCTTTATTATTATTTAATGATGAGTGAGCTTTCATTGGATCAACTAAAAATCATTGCTGAAAGATTGCTGCCATCTTCAGTTGGTTATCCAGAAGCGTGCTTGATCCCTGTATTTAATGCTTTGTCTTTACAATACCAACGACATATTTATACGTCTGTAGGAGAGACAACGTACTTTCAATCTATTCAAAAAATGATGCATGCAGAACCTAAATTGGCTTTAATTGTTTTCAAATCATTTGCAGACACACTACCTGCGTATAACGCTTCAGCTGCATTAGATGCAATCGTCAAAAATGGTTATGATTCGCAAATATCATTTGCTGAATTGTTCGAATCAGAAATGAAAAAACTGATGGAGAATTCGGTAAGCAATAAAATCGTATTTTTATCTCAATTATTGTCTTTTTATGATGATACCCATTCTTTGGTTGAAAGAAACCTACGTTTGTACAGCCATTCAAGTTTAAATCACGAACAACTGCGTGTTCTTATTTCACTGACTTCATTCCAGGCAAGAAAAGCCATTGATCAGCGTATAGAAAATGCTTCATTGCGTGAACATCTGCATTTTTATATCAACCGTTTAATCACATTATTTTCCGACGATTCAGAGTTGCAAAAATGTTTTCAGGAATTAACGTATTTCGTCAACTATATTGCTACCGCAAACCTAAACCCACATGAATTTGTTAAAAACTATCAGTGCACGGTGGGTGATGACAATCATTTATTGTTGGATTGGATGCTCAGTGACGATGAATGGTTGATCGCTAAAATGCTCGATGCTGTAGATAACACGCTTGCAAAATCAATCATGCAGGATAAACCACCAACGCAATGGCATACTGCATTGCGATCAGCATACTGGAAACACGTCATTATCAAAAAATTATTTCAGCCATTTGAAAATGAGATTGCTGCCTCAACCAATGATGACTTTAATGCGCTATATCGAAATTTATTGTCGAGCGATAACATTAGGCTTTCTGAAGAGTATCACCAAAAATTATGCGCGGTGAATTCGAGTTATAAAGAAATCATTTCAGAAATTTATACTTGTCAACAATTGTTGATATCAACTTTCTCCATTGCAAAAGCCCAGGAAGATCAAAACAGCTGGATTTGCCTGATAAATGGGTTAATTCATCTGGGTACATTGAGTGCTCACGAAAGACTTCGTTTTGTTAATCGTGTTATGTCATTAAGTCATTACTTCACACATTTTTCTGAATTGGCAAATATCATCTCTGATTCAATGCCTGAAAATGTGATGCATCGCGTGGTGTATCACTTTTTAGAAAATGCGATTGCAGCACAAGTCCATACCGAATCAAGCGGCGAAGCGATCAAATCGGTTATGGTTCTGAATATGCCAGCGATGAATACACCAACGGGTATTGAATTTATCGAGATGTTTGCAAAAGTGATTTGTCACGGGCTGAGTAAATCAAAACCCTCGATATCTGCTGCATATTTCAATCAATTATTCGAATCACTTTTGTCCATTAAGGCGTATGAAGATAAAGCATTGATCGCTGATTTGAGAGAGCGCCCATTGCAGTATTGGCAGCCTGTTATCAATCGTCGTGTTATCGCAATGCGGCTGGAGATTTCCTCCGAGCAACCCAATGCTAAAATCCTCATTGATAAAATTGTTTTTTTACAAAAACAATACCCATCCGTTTTAGTTGATCGCTGGTTGAATTGTATTTCTAAAAATTTAAACGATGATGACATAGCCGCACTGAGTGAAATTTTTTCTTATTTTGCTGGGAAAAAATGGCAATTCGACGATAAAGTCATTCAGATAATAGAAAATGTGCGTCCAGTATCGCATTGGTTGCCGACATTGCAAGCGCATTTTTCAGCTAAAAAAACGTTGACACAACGCACACCCGCCATGCTTGTTGAGGCAATGCGTAAAGAAAATGGTGATTCAACGATTAGTACACTGATTAATCGACAAGCGGACGCGAAAACAAAATTAGAAAAAATGCTTGAAAGCATTAAGAAAACAATGGAAAGCGAATATCACGCAATACAAACTGAAAGTGATATTCGGCATGCCATTTCAGCATTTAAACAACGCCATCATTGTCCATCATCTGATTTCCTAAAAAATGGTGAGCCAGATGAGGTTATTGTTGCTTATTTAGCGCTCTTGATGAAAGCAGTTTCAATGATCGAAAAGAAAACAATATTCGACACTCAGCTGATTGCGATCATATGCTTTATCAGTGGTTTTGATTCTAAGAATTATTTGGCAAATATATCCACGGGTGAAGGCAAAGCTTTAATTGCAAGAATGTTGGCGATCACCGCTGCTATGCGTGGCGAAAAAGTGGATTTAATCACCAGTTCAAAAGCTTTGGCGATACCACAAGCTGAAGAAGCGCAAAAATTAGTTGAGTGTTTTGGTTTTCGTGTGTGTACGATTTGCGATGAAGCTTGTGATAAAAGTGAAGATGAGCGTAAGCGTCGGTATGCTAACAATGATATTTTTTTCGGCGACCTTGGGTCGTTTCAGCGAGACTTATTATTAACGGAATACATGGGCAAAGATATTCGCCCCAGACAAAGTGATCGACTGATTGGCGATGAAATCGATAGCATGCTTATCGATAATGCAGATAAGGTGCTTTATATTTCTCATCTTATTTTAGATTTCGTGCATTTGCGCACGTTATTTGTCGCTATTTGGGGGATGACGCATGTCCAAGGAAAAGATTTTGAATCACCTAAAAACATCGCAGAAATCGCAGCGCAATGTCGTGAAGAAATGGATAATGGTACCATTGCTTATCCGCAACATTTACGCCAATTTATTGAAGATCGCTTAAGTATTTGGATTAAAAACGCTTATGCGGCTGAACGCTTGGAAAGGAATCGTCAATATTTTATCCCAATTACGGGCGAGCATGCTGACGTGCCTATTATTACTGACCTACCCACTGGTGTTGAACAATTTCATTCGCAATGGAGCAATGGTCTTCATCAATTTATTCAATTGAAAGAATCAAAGGTTCTGACGGATGAAACATTAAAAGCAGTCTTTATTTCAAATGTCAGTTACGTCGAGAGATTTCGTGCACGCGGCCGTATCAATGGGATGACAGGTACCTTAGGAAAGCAAAGTGGCATAGAGCGTGAATTTTTATCTAAAATTTATGACGCACATTTCTTTACATTACCTCGCTTGAATGAAGAGCGTTTTGTGAGAGAAGAGGCTTGTATTTCTGGCAATACAGCTGATTGGCAGCAATCCATTTTAGATGATATCCAAGATAAGCTATCTCATAACAGAGCTATCTTGCTAATTTGCGAAGATAAAAAAACAGTTAAAGAATATGAAGAATTCCTGCTTACAAAACTCAAAAGCAGAAAATGCAAAATCCATATTTACGATTCATTATCTGAAGCAAATCAATATAATGATTTTTACCTTGAATCAGGCGATATTGTTATTGCGACAAATATTGCCGGCAGAGGAACTGATTTAAAAATTCGAGACAACTCTCAGTTGGAGAATAGCGGTGGTTTGCATGTGATTTCCAGCTATGTTTATTCAAATGAGCGCACTGAGATTCAAGGCGAAGGTAGAGCGGGTCGCAAGGGACAGCCTGGTTCAGCAAGATATTGTGTTTTTGATCCCCGATACTCAAAAGCGAACTCCATTTCAATTGAACAATTATGTGAAGAGCGTGATCAAAAAGAAGCCCTGCGTTTAGATGAAGCACTGCGGATCCAAATTCCGCGTCAACAATTGGTTTCGCGTATTTCTGAAAAATATTATGCCCTGCAGAAAAAAATAATGCGTCAACTGGAAACGGTTATTCCTTCCTATGTGTTGCCGTTTCAATTGAAATCACTTCAGAATAAATGGGCAATGTGGTTAGAAAAACATGATCGATTATTTGATACAGCGAATGCCGCGCATGAATCCATTGAATCCGAACTATTTTCAGCTTTTGATCGCTTTGAATCTGAAATCATGACAGCGCTTGATGAATGCGATGAACGACTGGTTGATGAGCCTGGAGAATTAACCAGTTTGGGTCGTTGCTTAATGGCGCAAGGTGATGCGGCTTGTGCTATTCGTTGTTTTGATAAAGCCATTGAAAAAAACCCAAATTTTGCGGCATTTGATTATTACTATAAAGCACAGGCGATACTCGCTAAATCCACCAATAAGCATGAGGCATCTCAAGCATTAGATGCCGCCTTGTCTGGTTTTAAAGCAATGGAAGCTCAATTAAGAGCCGCGAATGAAACGGTTGAATTTACCAATCGACAAAAGAGGCAGCTCGGCCAAGGCATGTCTGTTGATACGTTTACAAAGCAAAATGTTTCAGAAATTGAAACGCTTCAAATTCATATGAGGGCAGTTCGAGAAGCCCTTGGCAGCACATTATCTCCATTTGATATTCAAACAGGTGTGTTTTCAAAAACAGAAGTACAGCAGATTTTTGATAAGTTATGTGACAATTTACCGGAACATATTAGAACTTATCATGTGAGCAAGCACACGGTCGTTGAAAAAGATAACAATGGTCAGATTATTTTTTCGTACAAGGGTAAACGTTTTGCGTTACCGAGTAAATTCGATGATTGTAAAGAAGCCATTTTTAATTTATTCGTCGCTATCACTGGTTCTGACAAATCACTCAAGGAACGCCTATTAACACCCGCAAAATTACTTGAGGTGATGCGAGCAGTGAAATCAGATGTCGAGGGTGATGCAGCACAACTGTGGGCCATGCTCGAACAGAATGAGTTTGTGCATTCTCCTCGCGTTGATTTTCATCGTTTTTCTGATGATGACGAGCGGATTAAAAATTCACTCAATGAAATTAAATCTGCAATTTTCGCAAAAAGAAAAGCCATTATTGCAGATATTGAATCATTGCAAATCACGCCTGAAATGCAAAAAGTATTAGAGAAAAAGCGCCGAATTGATGCAAAACAGCAACAACACTCGGATGACGAACGATTGGATGAGTCGGAACAGGTGCTATTGAGGCAATTTTACAAACGCGATGCAGAGTCGTATCAGCTTTGTCAGGCGATTTATTCAGCATTGGAAAAATCAATTGGCTCATTACATACCATTCATCGCGTTGAATTAAAAAATAAAACATTGCATGAATTTTTTACTCATGAGCGCTTGCCACCCATTGTGCTTGAGTATGCGCAGCGTGCTTGTGCGGATGTTTTAAGCCTTGTTGAATTTGTTGATAAAGATAAAGCGTGGCGAGATGCATTAAAAGTTGCGTTAATTGGCACAGCGCAAATCGTTGCTGGTGCTATGATCATTGCGTGCTGTCCTGCAGCCGCGCAATTGGGCAGAATATTGATAAACGAAGGGATTGGTGACATCTCCTTTGCGGTTCAATCACATATGTCAGGTAATTTCAGCTGGGATGCGTATCGTGATCATAAGGTTCAAAGCCTCATGGTGTCATTGGCAGCAGCAGGTGTTTCAACAGCACTTAAATCAACAACCGCTGCGAGTGAAGCGGCTACCACCAGCACTGAAATTGCCAAAACAGTCACTAAAGAATTAATGCAAGCTGCTTTGACTGTTGCTGTTAATATGGGAACGCATGCTGCTATGTCGCAAATTTCAGAGCAAGTGGTTCATGCTTTAATGTCGGATTTCAAACATCATTTTCGACAAGATGTGATGCACTGTCTCAGTCACGCGCTTCCTTCTCCTGTTTTGGCAAACCCTTATACTGATCATGCTGTCAGAAACACTGAATTTGAGAACTTAATGACAGCGCTGTACAAAAAAATTGGTGTTGAACGCGCGAATACTATTTTAAATGAGCTGTTAAGTGGTAATGAACTGAATGTAGCGAAATGGCTATCAGAAGAACTTTCTGCGCGTGTGATAAGCGCAGTTGATAAAGTGTCAGGAAAAATATCGGGATTAACGACAGAAAGCTGCAGCAATAGCACCTTGAATCAAGTCATTAATGTCGCCTCGTTTGTTTCAAAATGTTTAGAGATAGCGGGCTATGCCAAATCATTTGCTGACATCGTTTTGCTATCATCAAGACTGTTTGAAAAACTCAATCACATTTTGCAATCGAAATTGGATTTTGTGAAACAAGAAACTGATTTGCCAGCAATGAGCAATGAAGCCATTCAGGAAGCGGTTAAATCAAAATCCGATCAAGTGTCTGGGTTGATGTTTTCACAAATAGAATCTCAAGTTACGCAATTGTTTACCAGTGTTGGTAGTAAATGTTTAAGTGTGGCAACCAATTCTCTGGTGGATTCGGCACGCAATGCAATTAATAACAGTGTTGAAGGTGTATTTAGTGTATTGAATGCAAATGCACAACAGACTCAATTGCAAGCAAGCGTCTCCTCAGCTGCTTGCCTAGAAAGAACATCATCAACGCAAACGCCCGGCCAACAATCTGAATTAAATGCGCTGGACGATGAGGCAAGACAAGCTATTCAAACTGAGCAAGGCGAAATGACTGCAGAAGAAATTCAGGTAGCTGTCGGGAAAAAATCCCGAGTTGTGATGAAGGATAATCAATATTATTTATTGGGAGACAGCATTGGTGCGGAGATACATGATGAATCTCAGGTAAATGCCAACGCTCATGAAAAATCCAAAGTTAAAAAAATTCCGGATGCTGCACACAAAGCAAAAAACTGCGTTTCAAAAGATTCAAGAGGACGCTTATTACAATTTAATCCAAAAACAGCGCGATTTGCAAAGACAGTTGATAAACAACTTGCCCCAGCCAGAAAGGATAAAAGCGCGCATTATCAGCCAAAAGCAGAGCTTTCTTTATTCTCGGGTGAATTAGCCAGTGGATCGCAGTCCTATGATTTCCTAACACCTGTACAGTTAGGAAATGGCGGGCAATGTGGATTAACCTTGCAGACCCATTATCAATTGGGTGGATATAATATAAAAGCTGAGAAAGATGCTTTTAAAGCTTCTTTAGGCTTCTATAGTTCAGTAGAGCTAATTTATTATAACAGCCCAACACTAAGACTTTCTTCGTCTTCAGAGGCTGTTTTAGAGGGCACATTCAATGTCGGAAGAGGGCAAAAATCATGGGTGCCTGAATTTGAAGCAGGTTATCGCATAGGCACACATAGCAGCCTCATCGATTTAACGCCTAAAATTGATACAGTGACTTTCTGCGCTGGCAATTGGTGCGCCGATGTAAGTCAGGAATTAACATTGCATGGTGGTTCTGTAGGTGCGCATCATGCGGCTGGTGTTAGAATGAAAAACGGTCGCTTTGCGATGTGGCATGAGATTGGTTTGATGCCGACAGCGGGCGCGACTCACAAGGTCAAGCTCTCGGTTTATGCGAAAGACACAACGGTATTGCCGAAACAGTTAACGCCAATTCAGCAAAAGCAAAAAGAATATTACGAATCTAGATACCCAAGATTTTTCGTGCCACAAAAATTATCTAATGTTGTTGATACGGAGACATTCTCTTCAAATGGAGCTATATTGAAACAAGGTGCTGAGGTAGCACCTCTGTAAAATTCGATTAAAGAAAATCGATAATTCACGTTATCAATCCTATTTTTCTCCATGGTGCCGTGGATTCAACTGCGCCCCGTGTGGAAGAACCCCCATTTTTGTAGGGTAAATTTTAAACAGCCAACATCCCGCTCTGCGTAATTTCCATATTAAATTTGGCCCGTCAAAGCTGTGACACTTACCGAAGTTGCAGCCGCAGTTTGCTGTGCTGATGAAGCAACACGAAATAATTGAGGACCAGCGTTATTAGCAACACCTCTTTGTGGTATCTCACCGCCCATCAATGCTTTGGTAATTCGCAATGATTCTAATGATCTTGTAATTTGTTCATGCGAGAAAGTCGATAACCAAACAATGGCATTCGCTTTTTGAGCCTGCGCCAATTGTGAAATCACTTCAATCACTTTAGTCGAAATAGCCTGTAAAAATCCGCGTTTTTCAGCAGGTTCGAGTTCATTTTGATTTTGAAATGATAATGGATTGGGTTGATCGTGTTGCAATAATGCAACGGCATCAGCAAATCCAGCTTGCTGCAATGCCGCACAAATAACGGTTAATGACATGGCATGGCCATAATCAAAACCGCGTTGATATAATGCTTCTTCTGTTTGGTGTGATTTCGCCTGCGCTTCAATTTCATTTTTTGGAATCGATTGTGCAAATCCCGCTTGATAATATTGAGCCAATCTTAATTGCGATTGTAATAATTTTTCTGTTTCAGTTTCCAGGTAAATTACAGCAACCTGTTTTTTTGATAGTCCTGCAACGACATCATCATGACCATATTGTTCTGCGAGCATTAAGGGTGTTATGGCTGTATCTCTAAACACCCAATTATAATTTACAATCGGATGTATTTTATTAAACGCTTCAAAAATATCCCATCGACCTAACAGTGCAACCAAAAATAAGAAATACGATTTTTCATACTCTTGAGTAAATGATTGTTGACGAATAAACGTATCCGCTTCTTTAATGCGGCCTTGTGAATACAATACATAATATTTAAATAATATTTTGTATTTTTCGATATCTGCTGAGGCATTATGTTTTAATAGTGCGTCATAATCTTTTGGTAATTCATCGGTTAATTTTGCGTGATATTCGAAAATATTGGCGCGGTGGCCGCTGTAAATTGAAGTATTGGGCGTGTAAGAAGTTGTTGAAGACCGAGACGGATGATACGTTATTCTGACCAAATGAGCAGAATTTCCAAATAGGAACCTATCAGAATCCCAAGAACATGCTCTATCAGAATAACGTGGATTTTCATAGACTATCGCAGAATTAGAGTCATGACATGAATCAACCTCCCAATATGCACGAGAAATTTCAGTACTGTAACTGCCTGTGGTAGATGGACATGACGCAATCAACTGTGCCACGTGTTTTTTTAACGTCGAATTTCGGAAGAAATTCGTATCCGCATAACCGGATGCTAACAATAAAAACAAAACGCTGACACTGACAAACGCGGGTGGGTTCGGTTGATTCGGAAAATAACTACAGCCCCAATAAGAAGTGCTGGATCCATCTGGCGCCCCTAAACTTGCCCAACTAATTGAGATCGGAATCGGCGTATAAGCCGCACCTTCTGGCAACAACATATATTTAGTGCGTGCAGCCGTTGGTGGATTATCCTGTGATAATAAGGCAAATAATTTTTTCACACGATCACGCGGTCCCGTTGGCAAATTATCCCAAATATCTGCATTTGCATTCACTGGCACAACAGATTGAGCCGATGATTTTTCTAATAGCGCTAATTTTTCACTAAATTTTCTACTTCCCAATAATGGCACCACATTTTTTAATAACGCACGTAACTCTTGTGCGATAGCCACATGTCGAGTGGATTGAAAATCCTGTTGATCAAACAATGCTTGTGTCAATTGCGGATTATTTTTTAAAAACGTAATAAATTTCAAATATAAATTCATTGTTGATTTTATTTTTTCGCATACCGATGCATACGCATCACCACTTGGCGCAAGGGATTTTTCAACAGCCGCAAAATATAATTGTGATAACGATAAAAATAATTCCATCGGCGGTAAAGTAGCAAATTCCGCTGGGACACTATCACCAAAATGCAGCCGCAATCTTGCTGCAACCAATCCAAGCAAACTATTATTAGCGCTACAGCCAAGCAATGTGTTCACGCGTTCTGATGATAATCTTGCGCATATCGCATCATTTATTACTGGCTGAAATAATTTTTCTGTTATCCATAATTCCATTTGTGTTAGAGCGGATCTTAATTCTTCACGCGTGGGTACACTACCCTTTCCAGTAATATATTTTTCTAATGTTAAACGCGCTAATTCGAGTGGGTGTGTTTGAATTGATGCTAATTGCGCACTGGTGATCGCTGCTTGTTCACGAATAAATAATTCCAATTGCACCAATGATTGCAATGTCTGCGCACAGAGATTGGCAACGCCGCGTAATTCCACCAATACTTGTGACACCATCATGCCAACGGTGCGAATATCTTGTTGCAATGCAACCATAGCAACACGAAATTCTTTTCGATAATCTTTAAACTCAGATCGAAATTCTGCAATATCTCCACGAATACGATCTTCCATTTCAGCAAGTGCAGCAGATGAGTTATCATCATCTGAAAAGAAACTCACCAGCGTTGAAAAAGCAGTGAGTGCAAATCCAATACCCGCAGTTGCAGTACCTAATGCGGCAGATCCAGCCCATTTTGCAACAGCCATTCCGGCCGCACGGGCCGCAACAACACCAGAAATCGTATTAGATGCGCGAGCTAATGTTCGTGCAAAAGGTACAAAATCAGAGTTGCGCGATAAACCTTTTGCATTTGAATCTAACAGCGTCGCTGTGCTTGACATAAATGTCCATGCTTCCTGTGAATCTGGATTTGCACCACGCGCTTGATAATTTTCATATGATTGTTTCGTTGCACGCATTGCATCGATTTGCGACGTTGATAAACGGGGGATTTTTGCGGATGATTTTGCTTCTATCGCAGGTTGCGCCACTTGTCGCGGACGAGAACCAGCGCCACGCGGCATTTCTTGAAACGGATTCGCAAGATTTTCGGGCATGCCTTCAAAATCAGCCATACCAGCGTGAACGCGACCTAAAAATGATCTGTCATACGCCGCTGCTGCAGTACCTGCTATTTCAGCAACCACTGGAACGGAATTTTGAAGAGATGCTTTTACACCTTCTTTTAATGCAACATCGGCTACAAGTCTCATTCTTCATCTCCAGCTAAGGGAATTTTTATATTGGGTGGTATTTGATCATAATTTAAGTGGAAAATATATGCGTAAAACTACGCAGTTTTATGTATTTTCAATACAGTGAAAAATTTCATGTGCATTTTGTTGCTAATTTACAGTATTACATGCTGTTCGTTTTGATTGTCGCCTCGCTGATTGGTTAATTCTGTCGTGCAAAACAGCGATGGTTTTAATGGATTCATGGTGCTTTAATTGGGCTTGATTATAGTGATCGGTCAATTCCGCAACGCGGATATTTTTTTCTTCTAAAATTGAATGTTGAGCAATTTGTTTTTGTTGTAAATCAGATAACATTGACTGCAACTTTTCAATTTGAATATTTTGCTTGCCAATTCTATTTTCAAAGCGTTTTCTTGGTTCAACTGTTTCGGTACGTGCTTGATCAATTAATTTAATCCAGCGCTTTTCAGAATCCTCTTGCAATGCGCGCTCACTTGCAAGAATTGCTTGTTGTTTCTCAGCACGCTCCAATAATTCTTTTTTATATTGAACGATTTCAAGTTGTAATTTGTTTACTTCATCAATCACTTGATGTTTTTCATCGCCTAAATGTTTTAAACGCAACTCGTGTTGTTGTTTCAGCGCACTAATTTCATCAGCTTGGTTTTGGGATCGTTCAGTAGACACTGCTAAACTTGTTTGCAATGTCTGATTTTCTTGTATTTTTTCATCCATTTTCTGATTTATAGAATCAAGTTGTGATTTTAAATCAGCAATGGTTATATCAGAAATTATTTTTTCTTGGCTTAATTTTTCTTCCTGAGTTTCGAGCGCCACTTTCACATCAGATAAATGTCGTTCCGCGTGCTCCATCGCCGTTTGCCATAACGTTTCAAAACTCGCGATTAATTCTGGTGGTAAACTTGCAGGTAAATGATGCACTTTTTTTGCCGCATGCTGCTCGCGCCAAATTTTTAAATGCTCCGCAATGGTTGAGTTGCTGCCAGTGCCTAATGATTCACGGATTCGTTGCACAGAAGGCGAAACACGGGGTTGCCTGGAAGAATCTCCAAAAGTGGCCGGTTTTTGATTTTTAGCAGAAAACGTGGGGAACACATAGATGCTGCAGTGTACCCACGATTTGCTGAAAAATAATGATAATTTTTTCTATATCCTCTCAACGCAAATAATCAGCTTTGCATGATCTCTTTATAATGTTGGTTTGGAAAAGTTGTCAAGTCTGGGCGGCGATTGCAATAAATCCATCATCCCTTCTCCTCCTTTAAAACATCCATAAAAGCGAGCCCCTGATCCAGCAAGAATCATCGGGAATGATAAAGGAAGTGCAGGCGTACACATCATAAAAAAACCGGAATAAGACATGCCCACACCAGCAAGGAATGCAATAAAGGATTTTTGAATATTATTGAATCCTCGATCAGTTAGCTCTAATGCTGTTACCCGTGTTTCTTCATAATGTTGTTTTCTGAGTGAGTTAACTGCGCCAGCGCCGCCGAAAAATACCAAACCTCTCATAATTTTCCCCATTGTTGATTTTAAAATTGTTGTATTTTGTGAGTTCAAAAAAACCCTCGTTTTATTGGACCACCCTTATTTCATTTTAGTGGTACACTTAGGCCATAGTTCCCGATCGCTACAGAAATTCCCAACTTCGTATGGACGCATAATTCATCACAATT
>ORMF010228984.1_pt1 | contig 48193 bp, 39 predicted proteins | sample 1779871 | NCBI WGS metagenome assembly ORMF01 (sample SAMEA104232316, study PRJEB22302) | groundwater metagenome | biome: forest; feature: aquifer; material: groundwater | place: USA | collected 2011-08-07 | depth 5.4 m | reverse complement strand
TTGCTATTGGCTGGTTGTTGGACGGTTGCCGGCTTCTGCGCCGGCCAGACCTCGGATCAGAACTTGCCGTCAGCGCCTTCCGCGACCATCCAACAGAACGCCCCCGCCAAGCAGACGCCTCCCAGTGACGCCAAGCCTGCGGCGCCAGCGCCCGAGGAGAAACATCCCGACCACACCAGCCAAAGCCCGCAGCCGCAAGCCGACAGCGGCGCCAAGCCGAACTCGCCGCCCGCGGCCAGTGCAACGCCCGCCGGAACTCCCGCGCAGTCGCCGCCGGCACCGGCCGCGCCGCAGCTCGAGGACATGCCGAAGTCCAATGCCGACGAGCCGGTCACGACCATCATTACCATCGTTAACGAAGTACGGGTCATCTTCACCGTCACCGACAAGCACGGCCGCTACATCAAGGACTTGAAGCGGGACGACTTCCGAGTCATCGACGACAAGAAGCCCGCCGACCGGATCAACAGTTTCCACAACGAGACCAACCTTCCTCTGCAAGTCGGCCTTTTGATCGATGCCAGCAATTCGATTCGCGACCGTTTCAAGTTCGAGCAGGAAGCGGCCATCGAGTTCCTGAACTCGATCGTCCGTCCGCGCTATGACCAGGCTTTCACCGTCGGCTTTGACTCCACGCCGGATGTTACCCAGGACTACACCGATAACACCGAGCTGCTCTCGAAGGGCGTGCGCGCTTTGCGCGCGGGCGGCGGCACCGCCATGTACGACGCGTTGTACTACTCCTGCCGGGACAAGCTCATGAAACACGAGCAGACTGGCCCGGTGCGCCGCGCCATCATCCTGCTCAGCGACGGCGACGACAATTCGAGCCATGTGACGCGCGAGGAAGCCATCGAAATGGCACAGCGCGCCGAGGTGATTGTCTATACCATCAGCACCAATATCACCGGCTCGAAGACGAAGTCCGACAAAGTGCTGGAACGCATCGCCGAAGCCACCGGCGGCCGCGCCTTCTTCCCCTTCCAGATTCGCGACGTGGCCGACGCGTTCGCCTCCATCCAGGACGAGCTGCGCAGCCAGTACGCAATGACCTACAGGCCGGCAGACTTCGTCGCCGACGGACACTTCCGCACCATCGAGATTCTTGCGCAGCAGAAAGCGTTTCGGGTGCGCACGCGCAAGGGATACTACGCGCCGAAACGCTAGGCGGGAATGATGCTACGAGCTTCGAGCCGCGAGCTTCGAGTTGGACTCCGGCCGCGAGACAGAGCCTTCATGCCAGGTTATTCTGGAACTCCCTTACCGAAGAAACTGGGCATCAAGAAGGATTTTTGCGTGGCTTTGATCAGCCTGCCTGCCGAGGTACGCGCTGAGCTTCGGGATGCGCTCGCGGAATGCCGCATCACCAAGGATCTGGCTGGGCCTTTGGATTTCATCCATCTGTTTTCGAAGTCGCGCGCGGAAATGGAGCGGGAGTTGAAGCGTGCCGCCCAGGCGCTGGCGCCGGCGGGCATGCTGTGGATCTCGTGGCCTAAGAAATCGTCGGGAGTTGCCACCGACCTCACCGAAAACGTGATCCGCGAGATCGGGCTGAAAGCAGGTCTGGTGGATGGGAAAGTGTGCGCGGTCACCGACGTCTGGTCGGGACTGAAGTTTGTGATCCCGGTGAAGAAGCGGCCGAAGAGTTGACGGGCTCGCTCGACGACACAGCGTTCGGCTCGCCGAGCGGCTCGTTTCCCTCCTCGAGTGTTGGCGGACAAGAGTGTCCGCCCCACACTGTCCTGTCAACTCGGCTACTCGTCTTTGCGGGGCATGGCGTAGTAGCCGCTGCGGGCCTGGATTTTGTAGTCGCCCTGCTTTGGCTTGATTTCAACCTTGCGGAACGATCCGTCCCGGTTGGTGTTGGTGGGCGTGTAGCCGAGGTTGTACTGGCTGCGGAGCTCCTGCGAAATCTGATCAAAAGCCTGTTTTAGCTTCTCGAATTTGTTGCCGACTTCGATCACGCGGCCGCCGGTTTCGCTGGCCAGTTTCTTCATGGCCGAGTCGCCGCCGTAACCGCCGAAGCCGTAGAGGCCACGGTCGGCAATCAGCAGCACGTAGCAGATGGCGTCGGCTTTCTGGGCCGCTTCAATGGCGTCCCTGATCTTCAGCCTGCTTCCCTGGTCCTCGCCGTCGGTGAGCAGGATCATGGCCTTGCGACCGACCTCCTGGGCGAATGCATCGTGCGAGGCCACGTAAACGGCGTCATAAAGCACCGTGCCGCGGGGGCCAGTCGAAGGACACGGGATGGGGCCGCCGCCGAGGCCGGGAAGGTTGGCGCAGGCGCCAGTGCCAGCGTTGATCTTAACGTTGTTGAGCGCTTTCTTGAGGCGCGGCACCGAACCGGTGAAGTCCTGGAGAAGGTTGACATCTACGTCGAAGCTGAAGACCGAAGCCATGTCTCTTGGCCGCAGCGTGTTCTCCAGAAACGAGCCGCCGACTTCCTGCTCGATCCCCAGGACTTGCTTCTGGCTCCAGCTGGCATCGATCAGAATCCCCAGCGTCAAAGGGAGGTCGGATTCGGCCTTGAAGTACTTGATGGTTTGGGGTTTACCGTCCTCGAGGATGTCGAAGCTGTCCTTGGTGAGGCTGGGGATCAGGGCGCCGCGCTTGTCCTTGACGTTGAAGAAGAGCTGCACGACCTCGACGTTGACTTTGAGGGTCTCAGTGGACTGGTCGCCGGAGGCAGGGGCCTGGCTCTGGGAATCCTGCGCAGCCACGGAGACCGCAAGTACCAAGACTAGCGCGAAAACAGAAGCGGCAAGGCACGGCCTAAAATGCAGCTTGGACATTAGAGTTTTCATCCAGAAACTTTGCTAGTCTATCCTGTAGAGCTTAGATGCACCAAAGGGGCGGGCGCGGGCATCTCAATACTGGGGCAGCCCGCAGATTTCCATCAAAACAGAAAGAAAGGGCGGGTTTCCGGGAAATGGTGAAGAAAACCAGCGCGGTAATGGTGGGGGCGCTGCTCTTTCTGCTGGCAGGAGCTGGCTGGGCGCAGCAGAAACCTGAGGAAATCCCGGACGCGCCTTCGGCCAGCCGGCCACTGCCGCCTCCGACGTTGCCTACGAGCAAACCGCCAGCCAGCCAGGAAACGCGGCCAGATAGTTCCAGCGCGGACGAATCCCGTCCCCAGCCGAAAGAAGTGCCGGCACCCTCCAACGAGCCTCCGCGCAGCACCCCCGAGGAAGCCGACCAGAAAACATCTCCGCCGCCCATGCCGCCGGTCACGACGGTTCCTGAAGGCAGCGTTGCGCCGGACTCCGAGAATCCGCGCGAGGACTTATACAAACTCCCGCCGGTCACCGTCAGCTATGTCGTGGTTCCGGTGACGGTGAAGGACAACGACGGACGCCTGGTCAGCGGCCTGTTGCCCAAAGACTTCACCGTGCTCGAAAACGGGCAAAAACAAACGCTGAAGTTCTTCACCAGCGACCCCTTCCCTCTTTCGGCGGCGGTGATCTTCGACCTCGGCATGCCAGACTCCGGCGTGCGCAAGATCCAGGAAACGCTGCCGGCGCTGCAAGGCGCTTTCAGCCAGTTCGACGAGATCGCGATCTACACCTACAGCAGCACGGTAAGCCGGGTCTCGGACTTCACGACAGTAGGTCAGCAGCTGACAGCGGTTTTGAACCAGGTCAAGACCTATACCGGCCGCAACAATGGGCCGCCGGTCACGGGTGGGCCTCTGGGTCCGCAGGGCCCGATCATTAACGGACGGCCGGTGGATTCGCAGGTGCAGCCGGTGATCACGCCTCCGAAGCAGTCGCACGTAATTAACGACGCCATTCTGATGGCGGCACGCGATCTGTCGAAACGCGATCGCGCACGCCGCAAGATCATTTTCGTCATCAGCGATGGACGTGAATTCGGAAGCGACGCCAGCTACGCCGATACGCTCAAGGTTCTGCTCACCCAAAACGTCATCCTGTACGCTGTGGGTGTGGAAGGCGCGGCCATTCCGGGCTACGGCAAGCTCCAGAAGATTCATCTGCCCAAGCTGGATGTCCCCGGAGTGGGGTCGTTCAACTTCGGTTACGGCAACATCCTGCCCAAGTATGTTTCCGCCACCGGAGGCGGGACGGTGTACGCGGAGAATGCCAAGGCCGATATCGAGCGCGCCTACGCCCGTGCCATCGGCGATGCGCGCAACCAGTACACACTCGCCTACTCTGCCAAGTCCGGTGCGGTTGGATATCGCGAGATCGAAGTGCGGGTACGCCGGCCGGACGTCAAGGTCTATTCCAAAGCGGGCTACTACCCGCTGCCGGTGCCGAAATAACAGTTGCCAGTAGCCTGTACCCAGTACCCAGCAACCCCTTCCATCGATCTGTGAGACCCTATCTCTTAACTCTCTTCATGAGTGTTGGCGACTGGCGACTGGGTACTGGGTACTGGCAACTGACTGAGCCTGTGGCCCTTCAGTAACGTGGGTAACCTGCGTCCACCCCTGCGGGTGTGATATAAAAACGTGCAGCGTCCGAACTAGACTTTGAGGGATTTGTGTCGGAATGATTCCCGTGCCGGGAGTCGTCCGCGTGGTGACTGAGGAAGCCTTTGAGTTTCATCAACTTCGCAGCTCGCGAGATCAACTGCAAGATCGTCTACTACGGCGCCGGGTTGGGCGGCAAGACGACGAACCTGCAGTTCATCTATCAGAAGACTGCCGAGCAGCAGAAGGGCAAGATGATCTCTCTCGCCACCGAGACCGACCGTACCCTCTTCTTCGACTTCCTGCCTCTGGACTTGGGCACGGTGCGCGGCTTCAAGACCCGTATCCATCTCTACACCGTTCCCGGCCAGGTGTTCTATGACGCCAGCCGCAAACTGATCCTGCGCGGAGTGGACGGCATCGTGTTCGTCGCCGACTCGCAGCAGGAGCGCATGGACGCCAACGTCGAGGCGCTCGACAACCTGATGGCCAATCTGAAAGAGCACGGCTACGACTTCCACAAGATCCCGTACGTCCTCCAACTAAACAAGCGCGATTTGCCGAATGTTTTGCCGGTGGACAAACTCTCCCAGGAGCTGCGCAAGAAAAACGAGGCCGTTATCGAGTCCGTCGCGTTCCAGGGCGTGGGCGTGTTCGAAACGCTGAAAGAGATCGCGCGGCAGGTGCTGACGGAGTTGAAGCAGGGCGGGTAGGGCAGTTCTCAGTTCCCGGTTCTCAGTAAAGGCCCCAACACAATCTTCCCGTAGAGACGCGGCTTGCCGCGTCTAGCCAGCCTGCAACCGCCGCAGTTCTGAATGCGCGATAATCATCATACCTATGATATGATACAACGTATTATGGCGAACGCTAACCCAGACATTAAGCAACGACGCACATTCACTCTCTCGCCCGAGAGTCTCGCTTACCTGGACGAGCAAACCCGCCGGCGAAAGCTGGGATCCCAATCCGCATTCCTGGACGAGTTGCTTCTGGAAAAGACAATGGAACTGCGGAGAGCGTCGCTCGAAGCCAATGTAATCGCCTACTACGACAGCCTGAGCGATGAGGAGAGGCAAGAACAACGAGCTTGGGGAGAACTTGCCGAGCAGAGTCTCGCCCTGAAGGAGGATGAGGCTTCCTATGACCAACCCACAGCGCGGGGAAATCTGGTTCACGCAGTTGCCGACCGACCCTCCGGGAAAAGGAAAGCGCCCGGTCGTCATCGTGTCAGTCAACGCGCGAAACAATCATCCGCGCGCTGACACCGTGCTGGTGGTGCCGCTGAGCACGTCCGTCCACAAAGGTGAGGTCTTTACCCATCTTGTGCTTGAACCGGGACAGACCGGATTGCGCGAGCGACAGATGGCGAGGGCCGAGGACGTTACCGTCATTCGTAAGACCTCTCTCGACGCCGCGCGGGAAAGGCTGAGGACGCTCAGCTCGAGTCAGATCTGCGACTTGGCGCGAAAAGTGGAATTGGCCATGGGATGCTCGCCCTAGGATCGCAGGCCCCTGTTCATGGTCCGGCTCCACTGGGCAAGGTCTTGAACTATAGCACCTAGTGCTATATAATGGGTCCAGGCGCATTGTGCGAATCTTCAAATCCAGGTGGTTTCAACGCTTTGCCCGGAAGGAAGGGATTGTGGATGCGGTCTTGCGTGAGGCCGTTGCTCGGGCCGAAAAGGGCCAGATCGACGCCGACCTTGGCGGCGAGGTCATCAAACAACGGATTGCCAGGCCAGGACAGGGCAGATCGAAAGGCTACCGGACCATCGTCTTTTTCCGGCGCGGAGCCAAGGCATTCTTCATGTACGGGTTCGCCAAGAGCCAGCGGGCGAACATCGATGACGACGAGAAAGAACAGTTCAAGCAAGCTGCAAAGTACGTACTGGCGTTAACGGAGAAGCAGCTAGCGGAGCTTTTGAAGAGAGGCGATTTTATGGAGGTGAAAAGCGAATGAGCAAAAAGTATCGAAGCGATGCGATGGCTGCCATCCATGAAACCATGGGGGCCTTGCGCGATGTTGGGGCCGTCGACAAACGGACGATGCGGCGTTTCGACGATGCCTGCCTTACGCCGATCCGGCCATTGAAGCCCAAAGAGATCAAGGCGATTCGGGAAAGAGAGCACGTCAGCCAAACCGTTTTCGCCAACTACCTGAACGTGACGAGTAGTCTGGTCAGCAAGTGGGAGCGCGGCGAAAAGCGGCCTTCCGGAGCGTCGCTCAAGCTGTTATCGCTGGTCGAAAAAAATGGGCTTGCTACCGTAGCGTAGCCACACGACAGGATGTCGCGATGAAAAGCGAAAAGCTGGAAGTCGTGCGCGGAAGCGGGAATGTGTTCCGCGATCTGAGGCGCAAGAGCGCGGACGTCGAGCAGTTCAAGGCGATCCTCGCGGCCCGAAATCATCAAGGCGCTTGACCGGCAAGGCCTGAGTGTGCGCGCCGCCCACGGCCGCACCGGCATCGCGGCAGCCGACTTCTCGCGCATCCGCAATGAGGACCTGGGGCGGTTCACCGTTGACCGCCTTATGTCAATCATCAACCGGCTGGGGTCGCGGGTCGAGGTGAAAGTCCGGGTGCGGCGGGCTGAACCGGTCGGACACGAGGCGACGGCGTGAGGAAAGCGGCACTGCTATCTCGAATGAAATGGAGATCATGGTTGCGATAGTAGCGTTGCAGCCCTTTGGTCACCCCGTCGGCTGACCCCAGGAGTCCGGCGTGGCATCAGAACCCGGAAATGCTAGACGATGTCGGCTAGCAGCCAGCGGTTTCGAGAGCAGCCGATAACTTCTCCCATTCCTTCATCAAGCCCTGCAAATTGCTTTTGCTTTGACTGAGTTCCTGCCCCAACCGTTGCGTCTCCTCAGCGCTCACGAAGGTTTGCAATTGCGTTTCGCATAGAGCGATGGCGGCTTCGGTCTGCGTGATCTCTCGCTCAAGTTCGTGCAGACGGTCTTCCATCTGCTTGCGCTTGATCGGATTCAGGCGCTTTGCTTTCGGCTCTGCTGCGTCGGCGACAGAAGGCTGGTTGCCGTTCGTGGGCGGGGCCGGCAAGCCGGCGGTCTTTGCCGTCTGCGCTTCAAGTTGCTCTGCCCCGCCCTGCTTGCGCCATAGATAGTCTTCGTAGTTGCCGGGATAGATTTCGACTTTGCCGTCCCCGATTTCGAAGACGCGCGTAGACAGCTTGTCGATGAAGTAGCGGTCGTGTGACACGAACACGACCGTGCCGGTGTACTTTTCCAGAGCCTCGAGCAGGACGTCTTTGGCGCGGATGTCGAGGTGGTTGGTGGGCTCGTCGAGCAGCAGGAAGTTGGCGGGATGGAGGAGCATCTTGAGCAGCGCATAACGGTTGCGTTCGCCGCCCGAGAGGACGCCGATACGCTTGAAGACGTCGTCGCCGGAGAATAGGAAACAGCCGAGCAGGCTGCGCAGTTCGGTTTGCGTGGACGACGATGACATCTCGCCCAGATCCTCCAGGATGCGGGCTTCGGGGTCGAGCTCTTTGTACTGGTCCTGCGCGAAGTAGTCGGGCTGGACGTTGTGGCCGAGCTTGAACTCTCCGGCGGTTAACGGCTCGGTGCCAGCCAGCAGTTTGATGAGCGTGGACTTCCCTGCTCCGTTCACGCCTACGAGCGCGATCCGCTCGCCGCGCTCAATCATGAAATTCACTTTGTCGAAGACCTGGTGGTCGCCGTAACTTTTGGCAACGCTCGAGAACTCGGCCACGATCCGTCCGCTGGGCTTGGGCTGCGGAAAAGAAAAGTGGACGGTCTTCTCTTCGTCGGGAATCTGGATGCGCTCGATCTTATCGAGTTCCTTGATCCGGCTCTGGACCTGTTTGGCCTTGGTGGCCGTGTAGCGGAAGCGGTTGATGAAGACTTCGAGCTGCTCGATGCGATCGCGCTGCGTTTTGTAGGCGGCTTCGAGCTGTTCTCTCCGCGTGGTCTTGGCCTTCAGGTACTGGTCGTAGTTGCCGACGTAGAAATGCATCTGCTTGTTCCAGATTTCGACGATGCGCTTGACGGTCACATCGAGAAAATAGCGGTCGTGCGAGATCAGAACATAGGCGTAGGGGTAGCTGGTGAGGTACTCCTCGAGCCAGTTGCGGGCTTCGAGGTCGAGGTGGTTGGTGGGCTCGTCGAGCAACAGCAGGTTGGGCTTTTGGAGGAGGAGTTTGGCGAGGGCGATGCGCATCTGCCAGCCGCCCGAGAACTCGTCGGTCAGGCGGGTCCAGTCGTCGCGATGGAAGCCGAGGCCGGTCAGCACCTTTCCGACCTCGGCTTCGAGCGTGTAGCCGTCACGGGCGCGGAATTCGTGTTCGAGTTTCTGATAACGGTCGGCGACTTCTGCGTAAGCCGTGCTGGTGTGGTCGAGTTCGGACATGCTGTGTGTGAGCGACTCCATCTCTTTTTCGATGGCGTGCAGCCCGGCGAAAACAGACATGCACTCGGCAAAGATGGTGCAGCCGCTGAGGGTGAGGCCGTCCTGGGGCAGATATCCGGCGGAGATGCCTTTGGCGCGGGAGATCGACCCATAGTCGAGAGATTCCAGGCCCGCCAGAATCTTCATGACGGTGGATTTGCCGGTGCCGTTCGCGCCGACCAGGCCGATCCGTGATTCCGGCGTGATCAGCCAATCGGCGTTCTCGAACAGGAGTTTGTGGCCGTAGCGCTTGCCGGCGCCGGAGAGTTGAATCATGTGTATTTATCTAAACACAAACGGCGGGGATCGGGCAGTCAGTGGTTGGTGCTTAGTCATTGGTGATCAGAACTCATCTCATAGATATGATGTCCAGCGGTTGCTGGTGAAATGGGGATCTTACGACAGCAATCTGCGAAGCAAGGGGAGAGGATTCGCTATCGGGGGCATTTCAGCGCTCTAGGATGGCGCTGGTTGATGCTGCGCGCCAGAGTACAGAAATTACAAAAACGAACGGCCACCTAAACAGACGAGTATTGCCGCTGGAGCGTGCGGAAACACCCGAGCCGCTGGCCGCTTATAGTTTTAATGTACCGCCGAGCTCGAGTCTACTGCGTTAACGGGCTGCCCTGCGGAGTCCGCGCCTGTTTCGCTCGTCTGCAGCAAACCGACAATTCCTCGCAGAGTGTCCCAGGCCGCTTGGTTCAGTGCCGGGTCCGACCCGACGAGGTCGCGGATCATCTGCCAGGCAGCAATGTTGAGGGCGCCATCGGGTGCCGGTCCCATCGCCAGGGAGACTGAGCACGGGGAGCAGAAACAGATCCGCCGGGCCGCCGACTTTTGCCGCGGTTTTATTCCCACGGTCTGCGCGAACATAAATACGCCAACGGATTTGTGCCCCGTCTCGAGCTCCCGATTACAGCGAAGACAACTCAGGTGTTCCAAAGGTCCCCCCTCCTGGCGGCCAAGTGCCGCAACAAAATACTGCCTTCCCGCGCTAGCGGGCGCAAGTAGATAGCAAGGTTCCCACCAGCTTGAATTCAAGGCATGGGCCCGCTGACGCTCGCCTGGGACCAGTCAATGAGTGTCAGGATATTTCGGGGATGTTAAATAGCAACGGAAATTGTGCACTTTGGTGCTGAGCCTTTAGCCGGGATCAGCCGGTCGATGGTCGTTCGTCGTGGGTCGTTCGCGGGCTACTCGCTGGCCTTCGAATTCGAGAAGACCCGCTGCAACACCAGGAAAAGCGCGGTTGCGACGATGGCCCAGATCACGAGAAACACCCAGTCCGAAGGCCCGGAGTGTCCGGCCAGTTCCAGGTTGAGAACTGGCTCCAGACGCCACAGCACGGGGGTGAGCAGCATGGCCACGATCCAGCCGAGGGGGAGACTCACGGTCACGGCAATCAGCAGCGCAAGAATCGTTTTCTTCGTGGAGATGTGCCGCGTCATCTGGCGGTCCTCACGCCCCGGCTGGCGATTAGCACCTGGAAGCTCTCGCCCATGCCGGCAGGAGTGATGAGGTGTTTGAGTTGGAGGGCAACTTTGGCACGCTCCTGGGGCAGGCGGCAGTCTTCGAAGGCGTCGGCGAATTGATTTTTTTCTCCAATGCTCATCAGGAACTGCGATTGAGTGCGCAAGGCCTCAACATCCATTCCGTGATCGCCGGCCGCCGCCGCCAGCGCCGTGAAATTCACATGGGCGGTGAGGTCCTGCTCTCCCGGAGCCTGGTAAGGATCGGGGCTGGCTGAGTGATGGCGGTAGGCCATGAGCGTGCCGCGATGACGTCCGGCGAGCTGTTCGGCGCGGGTGTAGCCATAGTCGATGACCACCAGGAATCCCCGCGAGATGGATTGGGCGATGTGCGTCATCCAGTCTTGTGCGAGGAGTGGCACCTCGATGCGCTCGCCCGGTTCGGGATGGACGCCGCAGAGGTCGAGAAATTCAAACTCGGCCGCAGTTGGGGGAAGCCAGACCTCGTGCAGGCGGTTGTTTTCGAGCGCGAGATGAAGTTTGCCCTCCGTGCCGAGGATTTCGACCGGTAGCGCGTCGAAGAATTCGTTGGCGAAGATGATCAGCGGAGTCGCGAGCGGGCAAGTGCGGTAGATGCGACTGGGCCGTCCCTCCGGGACTCGGTCGCTCTTTCCTCCTTTCCCAGCGCTAAAGCGCTGGGCAAAGCTGGCCCGCCCCTCCGGGGCGGAGGATTCGGGCGCGGGTGCGGTTCGCCCTTCCGACGCTTGGGATTTGGCCGCGCATGCGGGCTCGGGAACCGAGGCTTTGCCCGAGCCAATGTGTTCGGGCAGAGTGTCACGCAGTTTTGTCCGCAGCGACAGCGACGCTTCCTGCAGCGTGTAGTGAAGAGCTGTAAAGAAGCCGGGAAGTTTCTTGCGCGACCAGTCCAATACGTCGCGCGCGAACAGGCCGCGCCCGGGGCCGAGTTCGAGGATTTCGATTTCAGGCGGGCGGTCCAGCCTCTGCCACATTTCGTCGAAGTGGCGGGCGAGCAGGCGCCCGAAGACGGCGTGGACGTCGCTCGCGGTATAGAAGTCTCCTGCCTTGCCGAATTGCTCGGCGTTGCGCGAATAGTATCCGGCGGCAGGATCGTAGAGACAGATTTCCAGGTAGCGTGAAAATGGAATCGGGCCGTGCTCGCGGATCTCCTGCTCGATCTGCTCCCGGAGAGACAAGCTAACGTTCCTCGGTGCCAGGGCTCGCGCTGCGCGGCACCTTGCGGTCCTGCGGGGTGCGCGTGAACATCTCGATGAAGTAGTCGTGCAGCGCGTCGTAGAGCTGGCGCTGGAGACTCCAGGCGAACTGCGGGCTTTCCAGGTCGCGGGGATGGATCGGGAAACGATAGGTGTGCACTGGGATGGTCGAGTTCTTCAGGTCGATCGAGATTTCGATTGCGCCGTCGATCTCCTGCACTGAAAAAGCGAGCAGGGGATGGTCGTAGAGCTGAAGGTGTTCGCGAACTTTAGCCAGGTTTTCTGAGTCTGACACGCGTCCATTGTACTCAGGGATTGAACTGTCGATCCTTCCGGCGTGGTCATTCTGAGGAGTCGGCCCTACATTCCGGAGCGTAGCGCAAACCCTGCTACGCTGCCGCCCGCAACGCTGGCCTGTCGGCGTGGAAGGCGCGCTTGATGGGAGGCATGGCCAGGTAGAAGATGCTGGCCGCGTTAATAGCCGCAAAGAGCAGCGGCAAACCGTGCGAAGCGATCAACACAGGCAGCAGGAGCACGAGTCCGATTGCGGAGAACAAGAGCGTCAGAAGACGGCCCCAGTTTTGCATTTTGAGCAGGCCGAAACCGGCCAGAATGTGAAGCAGCGCGAACACGACGATGCCGACGCCAGCCACGCGTCCGAGGCTGTGCAGGATGCGCTCCACGGCATTGCCCTCCGCGGCCAGGGATGCCAGCTTGGCGGCCAGCCCGGTGAACAGCATGAGGCTCAGGCCGAATAGCACTCCCAATGCACCGCGCAGAATCTGGTAAATACCGATCAAAGTGACGCCAAGTGGGCGCATGGCTCCTCCTGTGGAAATCCGCAAGAATATATCACAGGAAAGCAGTGGTTAGTGGCTAGTGGTTGGTGGTTAGCAAATCTTGCTCGCGCAGAGCGGCGGACAGGAGTGTCCGCCCCACACGATTATTCGTAGCGCAGGGCTTCGATCGGATCGAGGCGCGAGGCCTTGATGGCGGGCAGCATGCCGCTGACGATGCCCACAAATCCCAGGATCAACGAGGACGCGATGAGAGTAGTGGAATCTATCGTCAGGTGGATGTCTCCTTCGCTGGCATTCTCGATGAAAGCACTCCACAGCGTGAGAGAGCCCACCGACCACGAGACGATGTAAGCGAGTACGACTCCGGCAAGTCCGCCCAACAGGGTGATGACCAGGGCCTCCGCCAGAAACTGGAAGAGGATGTGCCAGCTACGCGCGCCGAGGGCTTTTTCGACGCCGATTTCGCGCGTCCGCTGCGTGACCGAGACCAGCATGATGTTCATCAGGCCCACGCCTCCGATACCCAGCGTCAGCAGGCCGATGAAGCCGAGCAGAATCTTGATGCCCGTAGTAATGACGCGCAGGTCGAGCAGGTCGGCGAAGACGTCGAACACGAAGATGGCGCGCTTGTCCTTGGGATCGAACTCGTGGTGAAAGGCCATGGACTGGCGCACGGCCGCCGCGACTTTCTCGTGGTCGCCTTCGTATTCCATAGCAATGGCGTTCAGGTAATAGGTGTTCTTGAGGTCGCTCATGGCGCTGAACGGGACATAGATTTTGCCGTTCATGTCCTCGTCGCCATTCTGGATGACGTGCTTGAGAATACCGATGACCTCGTAGGAGATGCCGTCCACGCGCACCTTCTCGCCGAGCGCGTTCTGACCGGAGAACAGCTTTTTCTTTACGTCCGCACCCAGGACCGCCACGCGGCTGTGCGTGTTTTCGTCCAGTTCGGTGAAGAAGGTGCCGTACTCGACGTCCATACGGCGCATGCGGGAATAGTAGGGATACACCCCGCTGACGCTGTAGCTGCCGCTGCGGGTTCCGAAGGCGGCCGTGCTCTGCTTGGAGGATTCGGGAGAAATCCGTTTGAGCAGTGGCACTTCGGCTTGCAGGTAGTCGAGATCGTTGACGGTGAGTTTGACTTCGGCGCCGGCCTTCGTGCCGCCGGCCTGCAAGGAAGTGCGTCCGGGAAAGATGAAGATCAGATTGGTGCCCCAGGAGCGGAATGCGACCCAGAGGCCGCGCTCGAATCCAGTGCCGTAGGCCAACAGCAACACGACCGTCGCAATTCCCCACGCCATGCCCAGCATCGTCAGAATGCTGCGACGGCGGTTATGCTTGAGCGCGTTGTAGGCCTGACGGCCGAGTTCGAGAACCATAGCTACTCCTGGCGCAGAGCCTCCACCGGCTGAAGCAACGCTGCCTGACGGGCGGGATACAGGCCGGCGGCGATGCCGGCAATGGCGAGCGAGAGAATGGCGACGACGGCCGATGCAGGAACGATGCGAGGTGTGTCAAACCCTTCGGGTGCAGGCAACTTCGCGAGGATGGAAATGAATCCCCCGACCAGCGCTAGTCCGATTCCGCCGCTGAACGCGGTCAGGAAGGCTCCCTCCACGAAGAACTGGGTCAGGATGGCGCGGTGAGTCGCACCCAAAGCTTTGCGCAATCCGATCTCGCGCGTGCGCTCAGTCACCGAGACCAGCATGATGTTGATGACGCCAATCGCGCCCAAGCCGAGCGTCACTACCCCGACCACGCCCAGGAACCAGTCCATGGCGCTGAAAATCTTGCCCACCCGCTGCTGGTTCTCGATCGTGTCCCAGTCTTCGAAGGACTCTTCCAGCTTGGGATCAAAGCCGTGGCGGCGGGCGAGGATCTCATGGATTTCGTTCTTGGCTTGCAGGTGCTGAGCCGGCATGATCGGACGGTAATTCAGGAAAGAGATCGCACCCTCGCTGTTTTGCTCTTTCAGCGGGAACAGATTGCGCATGGTTTCAATCGGGATGAAAATGCGGGCGTTGGTGCCGTTGTTGCCGTCCTGGCCGACCTTGGCGACGACCCCGATGATATCGAAGCGCGTGCCGTTGAGCAGGATGGTCGAGCCCACCGCCGGACGGCCGGGAAAGATGTTCTTCAGGAGCTCCCAGCCGACCACCGCGACCCGGCGCGTCTCGTTGTTGTCTTCTTCGTTGAACCAGCGTCCGGTGCCGACCGGGACGTTGCGAATCCGGTTGTACTCGGGAGCGATGCCGAATACCTGGCCGTTGGTCGAACCGTAGTCGCTGACGGCGCGAATGTCTTCCCGGTTCAGAACCGGAGAAAGATACTTCAGGGAGTGCGCGTCCCGCCGGATCGCCAGATAGTCCTGGTAGGTGAAGTAATACCTCCGGCCGGATTGCGTGCTGCCTTCGACGGCCGGGATGCGTCCCGGGAACATGAACATGATGTCCTGGCCCAGGTTGGCGAGCTGCTTGGACTGTCCGCTGCGGAAGCCTTCGCCCAGGCCCACCAACAGCAGCAGAGACCCTACTCCCCAGGCGATCCCGAACATGGTCAGAAATGAGCGGAGCTTGTGAGCCCAAAGGGTGGCCAGGGACTGGCGCACGATCTCGATCAGCATTCGCATGGGTACTTCCGGCGGGACCGCCTTGCCCGGGAGACGAGGCCTCCGCTGCCATCTCAATGTTTTGATACGGCAGAGATTCGGGCCCGGTTCCCCAAAAACACACCGGCCCTTAAGTTAGACTCCCGAAACGAGTTGGAGGTTAGCGGGCGAAGAGGAAAAAGTGCCGACGAGCTGGATTCGAGCCGGCGGCCCTTGCCGTTATGACAGACGTGTGACGCCTGGGAACCCGTCAAACCGGGAGTCAAAAGTCAAGATGTGATCGATTCCGTGGCGTTCCATGACGGCAAGATGCACGGCGTCGCGGGCAGACAAGTGCCGATGCCCCAGCACAATCTCTTTCGCACGTTCGGCGACGGCCCGATCCACGGCCACTACCTGATCGACGATGCCGAGCAGCGCGTCGAATGCGGGTTGGATGGCGTCGCGGCGATCAAACGCGACGTATCGATGAAGAATCTCTTGTAGCACCTCGGCATCTGTAACCAGACGCTGGTGTTCGCTGACCAGCTTTTCGAGCCAGCGTTGAGCGTCGCTCTTGTGAGGATGCGAGGCACCGACGAGATACATCGGGATGTTGGAGTCGACCAGAATCACGGTTGCGCATCCGTGGCGTATCCCCTCTCGATCTCCGCCAGCAGGCCGCCGATATCGTTCACGGGATAGTCGTGTCGCGCGGCGGCGCGGATGATTTCGAGCTTCTTGCCGATGTCGCCCAGAGGCTCCTTGCGCCGCGCGAGCTCCAACGCTTGCCGGACCCACTCGGCGAGCGACATGTGGCGTGAGCGCGCCATGCGTTGGATTTCCCGGTATTCGGGATCCTTCAGAATCACTTGCAGCCGCTTAGCCATGTAATGAGTCGATCTGACTCATCAATATGAGTCAACCGGAGAAATTCCCCGGCTGCTCTGGATATTCAAACACTCCCCGCCCGGACTTACGCCCCAGGCGACCTGCCTTCACGTACTGCACCAGCAGCGGGCAGGGGCGGAACTTCTCTCCCAGGCTCTTGTACAGGTATTCCAGAATGTGGAGGCGGGTGTCGAGGCCGACCAGATCCACCAGTTCAAACGGGCCCATGGGATGGTTGAGGCCGAGTTTGAGCGCCTTGTCGATGTCTTCGGCGGTGGCGACGCCTTCCTGAAGCATATAGAAGGCTTCGTTGCCGATCATGGCGTTGATGCGGCTGGCGATGAAGCCGGGCGCCTCTTTGATGACCACGACTTCCTTGCCCATGCGCCTGCCGACTTCGGCGGCGGTGGCCAGGGTGTCGGCGTCGGTCTCGAGGGCGCGCACGACTTCCAGCAGCTTCATCTTGTGTACGGGGTTGAAGAAGTGCATGCCGACGCATTTATTCGCGCGATAGGTGACGCTGGCGATTTCGGTGATGCTGAGCGAGGACGTATTCGAAGCGAGAATCGTCGTCGGACGACAGATCTTGTCGAGCAGCGTGAAGATCTCGATCTTCGATTCCATCTCCTCGGGAACGGCTTCGATGACGAGGTCGGCTTCGCGCGCCGCTTGTTCGACCGAACCGGCATATTCCACCCGCGCAAATGCGGCATCGGCGGCGCCGGCACTGACTTTGCCGAGTTCGACAGCCTTGTCGAGATTGGCGCGGATTTCGGTCTCCGCCTTGCGCAAAGCGTTGGGAAGAAGGTCTTCGAGGATGGTGCGATAGCCGCCGACGGCCGCCGCCTGGGCGATCCCGCGGCCCATGATGCCGGCGCCGATTACGGCGACGGTTTTGACTTCCGTCACTACTTGCCTCCACCTTCGAGCTGTTTCAGCACGTCATCGTAGTTCGGGTCCGACTTGCGAATGTACTCTGCGAGCCGCGTGCGCTCCTCGGCGGTCATGGTCGGAATGCTGGTGCTGACACGGCGCAGCGTGGCGGAAATGTCGTCAACATAGTTCATCATTCGGATGAGTTCTCCGGTTGCGGGCATGAAGGCTCCTTGCGTTTTCTCTGGCCGAACGACGCAGCTCGAACGGAGCCGCCGCGGCCAAGGTAAGCTTTCATTTTCAATGGACGGGCGGGATTAGTAAAGGCGCGGCCCCATTGGCCGCGGAAGTCCCGCATGATAGGGGCCCGCGCGGAGCGCTAGTCCATCTTGTGGAAGCGGCGGAAGCCGGCGTAGCCTTCCTTGCCCATGTAGCGCTCGAGGACCGTGGGATCGGTTTGGCGAAGGTCCACGATCACCAGTCCGTCCACCACGTCGGAAAACTTGCGATCGAGGTTGAAACCAACGAGTTTGCCGCCCAGCTTGTCGTATTGCCGGATCAGAATGGGCAGGCCTTTGCCGTCTTCTTCTAAATCCGAAATCGGTTCGGCGAGTTCGTCAAGGTTATGCAGGGCGTCGCACAGGGCGCGGCAATCCCAACGGCGTAGCTTAGGAGTGCGGAAGGGCGTGCGGGGCTGGATGAGGTCGGCAAACTCGCGGCCGTCATCGCGCGACTCAAAGTAGCGCACGATCATCTCGCGCGAGAGGCGGCTGTACTCGTTGCTGATGCTGACTGCGCCGAACAGCACGGGCGTCTGCGGACGGGCGGCGACGAAGCGCGCAATTCCCTTCCACAACTGCAACAGCGGAGCATATTGCCGCTGGTACTCGGTGCGCACGAAGGAACGGCCCAGTTCCAGGGCAGAGCCAATCTTCAGGAACAAGCGCTCGTCGTAGCGAAAAACGGTGTGCGTATACAGGCCCTTGATCCCGTGGGCGCGGATGATCTCGTCGGTGTTGCCCGCGCGGTAGGAGCCGGCCAGTTCCTGTTTTTCCTTGCTCCACAGCAGCAGGTGCCAGTAGTAGCTGTCGAACGGGTCGAGGTCGGCGCGTTTGCCGGTGCCCTCGCCGGCGGCGCGGAAGGTGACTTCGCGCAGGCGTCCCAGTTCGTCGAGCAGGTGGGGCATCTCGTCAGCACGGGCCGCGTACACGGCGAACTCGTTGCTTTCCGTAAGCAGTTGCTCGGGCGGGAGAGACTCAATGTCACGCACCAGCAGGCTCTGCGGCACGGCGGGAGCGATCGTTTCCTGCGCTTTCCGCGGAAACACGGCACGCACCTTGGTGGGAAGCGAAATCTCCTTCTTGCCGCGATAGGAAAGCAGATAGGTTCGCAGACGAAGGTATTCGGTGGCTTCCCGGTCGTCCTCGATGCCGGTAATCAACTCGGCCGGGATCGAAGTGCCTACGCGGACTTCGAGCTTCTTTCCACGCTGCTGCAAAAATTCCTGCATGAGAACAAGCGTGCGAAGGCGGGGATGAATGAGCCCAAGCAGCTGGAAGGTCACGCTGTTGCGTCCGCAGAAGTACACGGGGAGTGCGCTGGCGCCGGTCTTGCGCATCAGGCGAGCGGCTACGGTGTTCCAGGCGGGATCGGCGATCTGCGCCTTCCCGACATTCCACTGCGACACCTCGCCGGCGGGAAATACGGCGAGCGCGCCGCCCTGTTGCAGCCATTCGATGGCCTGCTTCAGGGCTTTCAAATTTCTCTCTGCCGAAGATGCCGTGTGAAAGGGATCGACGAAAAAGCAATGTTCGCGCAGCTCGGGGATTCCTTCGAGCAGGGCGTTGGTCATCACGCGCACATCCGGCCGGACGCGCGACAAAAGCACGCCCAGGGCGGCGCCATCGAGCACGCCGAAAGGATGGTTGGCGACGGCTACCAGCGGGCCTTTTGTGGGGATGCGTTCGAGGTCAGCGGGCTGGAGCTGCAAATCCACCTGCATCTCCTCCAGCAGCGTCTCCAGGCGAAAACCGTCCGGAGCCGAGCGCGCACGCTCATACAACTCGCGCACTTCGGCCATGGGAATCAGCTTGCCCGCAAATCCCGGGAGGCCGGGAAGTTGCGGCGACCCTGTCCAAAAACCGCGCCGCCGGTCACGTGTGCTTGGCGATCTCCGCATGACAAATTTTCGCCCAGCTTCCTTTGCAGCCGTGTAAAGAAACGGTTAAAGGTTCGTGAACAGTGTCCCAGAAGTAACCCTCTCAGGATACAGGATATGTGAGCCGGCTCTGTGACGGAGGTCACAGTACTTTGGAGGGCCGCAAACTGAAAGAGTTAGCTCGGGTCGGTGATGGCCTTGGACGGCGGCGCCTCCCCGCACTCAGGCGGCCCACTCTTCGTTGTCGACCTTGGACACGGCGGTCGGAAGCCGGTCGGCAACTTCCGCGAGAGCTGCGAGTTTCTCGGCTAATTCCGGGCGCAGCATCTCGGCGCGGAAACGCCAGCGCCAGTTTCCCTCCGGCTTACTCGGCACATTCATGCGCGCCTCGCTTCCCAAGCCGAGGACATCCTGTAGCGGCACCACGCACAGGCTGGCGACGGAATTGATGGCGCACCGGATCATGGCCCAGTTCACGCCGTCTTCGCACGGGCCGAGGTAGGAGCGGGCATGACGCCGCTCATCCTTCGACGCGCCTGACTCCCACCACCCCAGGATCGTGTCGTTGTCATGGGTTCCGGTGTAAACCACTTTCTCCGGCGTGAAAGTGTGCGGAAGGTGGGTGTGCGCGCCGGGATCGCCAAACCCGAACTGAAGCACGGCCATGCCGGGAATATTGAGCCGTTCGCGGAGCGCGTGTACGTCGGGCGTGATGTAGCCGAGATCCTCGGCAAAAAAAGGCAATCCGCCAAGAGCGTCGCGGAGGCGATGGAACAGGTCGTCGTTGGGGCCGTCAACCCAGCGGCCATGGATGGCGGTTTCTTCGTGAGCTGGAATTTCCCAGAATTGCGCGAAGCCACGAAAGTGATCGAGCCGGATGTAATCAAAGTTGTGGGTCGCCCAGCGCAGGCGGTCGATCCACCAGGCGTAGCCCTGCGCTTGCATCACCTCCCAGCGGTAGAGAGGATTACCCCAGCGCTGGCCGGTCTTGCTGAAGAAATCCGGAGGTACTCCGGCGACGACTTCGGGCTCCAGGTCGGCGTCCAGGCGGAAGAGATCGGGATGGGTCCAAACATCGGCGCTGTCAAAGTTCACGAATATGGCAATGTCCCCGACCATGCGGATCGAGCGTTGCGCACAGTAAGCGCGCAGCGCCTGCCACTGCTCGTAGAAGAAGAACTGAACGACGTGGCGGACTTCGAGGTCGTCACGCCTCTCGGCGCGCGTTTTCTCCAGCGCCGCGGCATCACGATGGGCCAATTCGCGCGGCCAGCGGTTCCAACTTTCCAGGTGGAAATGCGCGCGCAAACTGTCGAAGAGGACGAAGTCGTCGAGCCACCAGCGGTTCTCCCGGCAGAAGCGCTCGAAGCGGGAACGTGCGGCGGGCGGGGTGGAGCGCAGGAAGTTGTGCGCGGCTTCGAACACCAGCGGCATCTTCCGGTTGAAGATGTGCTGGTAGTCCACCGGCTCGATGCCGTCCGGGAGCGCGTCGAGTTGGGCGCGGTCAATCCAGCCGCGATCGGCGAGGCGCTCCAGGCTGATCAAAAGCGGGTTTCCTGCAAAGGCAGAGGTGGAAGAGTAAGGCGAGTTGCCGAAACCTAGAGGACCTAGAGGCAGTACCTGCCAGAGGCCCTGCTTGGCCGAAGCGAGATAGTCGGCAAACGTGTAGACCGCCGGACCAAAGTCGCCGATCCCGCCGCGGGAAGGCAGCGAGGTGGGATGAAGCAGGACTCCGCTGGCGCGCGGGAAAGGCATTCAAAAACAGTTCTCGGTTCTCAGTTCTCAGTTCTCAGGAAAACCATTTGGTTGCAGTCTCGGTTCCGTTCGCCTTCACTGAGAACTGAGAACTGGGAACTGAGAACTTTGCTTACGATCCCTCTTCGGCTCCCCGGCGGGTCAGGTTCTTCATTTCTTCCTGGTTGACCTTGAGCTTGTTGGACTTTTCCATTTCCTTGCGCAGGTTCGACACGAAGAGCGAGAACAACTCGTTCTGCTTGCTGTCGAGGAGGCCCTGGCGGATCTGGTCTTTCTTCGCGGCAAAGTCCTGGTCGGTGGGCGCCTGTTTTTCCCGGAGTTGCGCGACCACGCCGTTGGCGCCGGTGTTGATGGGGCCGCTGATCTCGCCGGGCTTCAACGTGAAAATCGAACTCGCTGCGCCGGACAAAGAACCGACGTCGGGCACCTGGCCATCGGGCAGCACCAGGTCGCTGGTCTTCATGGTGGCGCCGAGTTCCTTGGCTGCCTTCTTCAAATCGTGTTCGGCCTTGGCGCGATCGGAGAGTTCCTGGGTCTTCTGTTGCAGCAGGAAGCTGCCACGCTCGTTCTTGAACGCCGATTCCACGGTGGAGCGATTCTCTTCGAAGGTAGGTGTGGCCGGAGGCTTGGTGGCAACCAACTCGAAGATCACGTAGCCTTGCGGAACTTGCACAACGTCCGGCGGAGCTTTTTCGCGCTCATTGAAAATTGTTTCCATCAATTCCGGCGTCGGACTCAGGCCGGGCAAGTTGTCTTGGCGGCTGAAGAATCCAGTCGTGACCACGTGTGCGCCCTTGGCAGCGGCGGCTTTGTCGAGTCCGTCGGTGCGCGCCTGGCTCAGCAAGGAGTTGGCGGCGACTTCGGTGGCGCGAGTGGCTTTCTCTTGTTTCACCTTCGCTTCAATCTCGCTCTTCACCTCGGCCAGCGTTTTAACGTGAGCGTCCTGTTTGTCTTCGACGCGGATGATGTGAAAACCATAGCTGCTCTTCACCAGGTCGCTGGTCTGTCCCTTGGGAAGAGAAAAGGCAGCTTTCTCGAATTCCGGGACAGTGCGGCCACGGCCGATCCAGCCCAGCGCGCCGCCGTTCTTGGCGCTGCCGGGGTCCTCCGAATACTGTCCCGCGAGCTTGGCGAAATCGCCGCCAGCTTTCACCTGCTTCAGAACGTCTTCGGCTTTCTTGCGGGCCGCCTCTACGCCCTTCTCATCGACCTTGCCGTCCGAACCGGGGAGCGGCGTCTTGATCAGGATGTGGCTGACCTTCACCTGCTCCGGAAGCCGGTATTCGTCACGATGCCGGTCGTAGTAGGCCTGCAAGTCCTGATCGGTGACGGGCGTCGCCGCCGGCTTGGCGCTTTCGACAATCGCGTACTTGATCTGCCGTTTCTCGGGGATGGAGTTGTTGTAGGTCGCTTTGTTGCGATCGTAGAAGGCCTTCAGTTCCTGCTCGGTGGGGTGGAGCCCCTTCAGGATGTCGGCTTGCGTGAGCACCGCGTATTCGAACTTGATCTTGGTGTTACGGCGGTCGAATTCCGCGCGGATTTCCGGTTCGCCTACAAATGCGCTGCCCGAAACCAGGGCGCGCAACTTGCGAATCAGGATGTATTCCTTCTCCAGATTTTCGAATTGGGGAATGCTCAGGTCGGCGCGCTGAGCGAAGTTCTCGTACTCTTCCTGGCCCACGAACTTGCCGTCGGGGAACAGCATGGAGGCGAGCGGCCCATGCTGAAGTTCGTCGCGCAGCTCCTCGTCGCTGACCCGCAGGCCCATGCGGCGAGCTTCGGCGACCAGGGCTTTCTCGCTGATCAACTGCTCGGCAGCCTGCCCGGCGAAGAAGGGCAGCAACATGGCAGCCTGTTCCCCGCCCTTGGGAAACTGCTGCCGGATCATCATCCGGGCCTCGCGCTGGACCTCGGGGACGGTCACTTCCTGATCGTCAATGCGGGCGATTACACCGCGAGGGGGCGCGCCGCTGCCCCAGCCGAAGCCGGTGCCCCCGGTGGGGACGAGGTAGGCCACCATCGAGAGGCAGATGAGGACGAGCATCCCGCCCAGAATAATTTTCAGGGCGGGCCCTGCACTTTGAAGAGTTCGAATCATGACTTAGATAACTCCACGTGGAAAACGGGAATTTTTTATTATAAACCAGCGAATGAGGGACTCCCGCCTCAGTTCGCGCTCTCACCTGCTGAAAATGTCCGTTTCTGGCCAAAACTCTTTATTGAAACGAATTAATAAAAATGCTATGAAGCGAGCGGCGGTTCCGGCAGAATAGGTCGCGGACAATCAATTTTCATCGAGGGCACTTCATGAAGATTTTCCGGCTCGTAGTTTTGATCTTGGTTCCGATCGTTTTGTGCACGACGAGTTTCGCGCAAACTGGATCCAAGTCCGCGGATTCGAAGTTTTCCCTGAATGACGGATGGGCATTGCAATCCTCGGCCAAGGTCGCGGAGAAGGGCGAGGCGATCGCCAGCCCGTCGTTCCAGCCCAAAGACTGGATCAAAGCGAACGTTCCCACGACCGTGGTTGCGGCCCAGGTGAACAGCGGATTGCTCCCCGATCCATTTTTCGGGATGAACCTGCGGCAGTACCCGGGCGTCTCTTATCCGATCGGGGCAAACTTTTCGAATTTGCCCATGCCGCCCGACAGTCCTTATGCCGTCTCGTGGTGGTACCGCAAGGAGTTCACGCTGCCGAAAGACTTTGCCGGAAAGACGGTATGGCTGAACTTCCGAGGCATCAACTATCGCGGAAATATCTGGCTGAACGGGAAGCAGATCGCGAACTCGGACCAGGTCGCGGGCGCGTGGCGCACCTATGAGTTCAACGTAACCTCGGACGTGAAGCCAGGCGCGAACGTGGTCGCCGCGCAGATCTGGGCGCCGACAGACGCGAGCCTGTCCATTACCTTCGTGGATTGGAACCCGGCGCCGCCCGACAAGAACATGGGATTGTGGCGCGACGTGTACCTGAGAGCGAGCGGGCCGGTCGCGTTGCGGTATCCGGCGGTCGTATCCAAGGTGGATTCTCCGGCGAACAATGCCGCCCATCTGACGGTGACGGCACTTCTCAAGAACGGCAGTGATCAGCCGGTTAAGGGAACGCTGAAGGGCAAGGTCGAGAAGGTTGAGTTTGCGCAGGAAGTAGAGCTTGCCCCGGGCGAGAGTAAGGATGTTGCCTTCGATCCCAACAATTTTTCGCAACTCAACTTTGCGAATCCGCGCCTGTGGTGGCCGGCGCAGATGGGGACTCCGAACCTGTATCAGATTGATCTCTCGTTCGAGGTCAACGGGAAGATCTCCGATTCCGGGCACAGCAAGTTTGGAATTCGCGAGATCACCTCGGAAGTCGCGGAGCACGCGCCGAATCGCTTCAAGCGTCTGTTCAAGATCAATGGCAAGAATATCCTCATCCGCGGCGCCGGCTGGACTCCGGACATGATGGTACGTCCGGACCCGCTGCGCATGGCCGACGAGTTCCGCTACGTGCAGGACATGGGGCTGAACACCGTCCGGCTGGAGGGCAAGCTGGAACCTGAACTGTTCTACGAAACGGCCGATCACTTGGGCATTCTCGTGATGGCGGGCTGGTGCTGTTGCGATCACTGGGAACACTGGGGCAACTGGGCGCCGGAAGACTTCGACATTGCCAAAGCTTCCCTGCGCGACCAGATGTACCGGCTGCGCAGCCATCCCAGCCTGGTGATGTGGCTGAACGGCAGCGACAATCCTCCGCCGCCGGATGTGGAAGAGATGTACTTGAACGTCGAGAAAGACTTGCTCTGGCCGAACCCGATCGTCTCTTCGGCCACGGCGAAACCGGCGACAGTGACAGGTGCAAGCGGAGTGAAGATGTCGGGACCGTACGAATATGTCGCACCTTCTTATTGGGCGACGGATCCGCATCGTCCAACAACGGATCAGAACTGTAACGCGGGCGGGTGCGGCGGCGCGTACGGTTTCAACGCTGAAACCAGCATGGGACCAGCGGTTCCGCCGATTGAGAGCGTCCGGCGCATGGTTCCCAGAGACCATTTGTGGCCGATTGACGACTACTGGAATTTCCACGCCGGCGGCGGAGCCTTCAAGACCCTCAAAGTATTCACCGAGGCGCAGGACAACCGCTACGGCAAGGCCGCCAGCGCCGAAGAGTTCACCTACAAGTCGCAGCTGATGACTTATGAAGGCGTGCGCGCCATGTACGAGGCCTACAGCCGCAACAAGTACACCTCGACAGGGGTGATCCAGTGGATGTTGAACAATGCCTGGCCTTCGATGATCTGGCATCTTTATGACTACTACTTGCGTCCGGGAGGTGGATACTTCGGCGCGAAGAAAGCTATGCAGCCGCTCAATCCGGTTTACGGGTACGACGATCATTCCGTGTGGCTGGTCAGCAGCCAGTATGGAGACGCGAAGGGGTTAAAGTTGACGGCGCGCGTCTTGAACGTAGATGCGACCGAGAAGTTCTCCAAAGAAGTCGCACTCGATGCGGCCGCGGACAGCACCGCAAAGGTCTTCGAACTGCCACAAATTGACGGCGTGTCTCCGGCGTATTTCCTGGATCTGCGCGTTACTGATGCCGTTGGCAAGCTGGTAGGCTCGAACTTCTACTGGCTCTCGACGAAAAACGAAACCATTGACTGGGCGAAGTCAACCTGGTACGTGACGCCCACCGAATCCTATGCGGACTACACCGCGCTCGCGCAACTCCCCAAGGTGAAGCTGAATGTTTCCAGCCGCACCGAGAACAAAGGCAACCAGGCGGTCACGCGGGTTACGCTCGAGAATCCCAGCAAGAGCGTGGCATTCTTCGTCCGGTTGAAGGTCAACAAGGGCAAGGGCGGCGAGGAAGTCCTGCCGGCGGTATGGCAGGACAACTACGTTTCCCTGCTGCCCGGAGAAAAACGGGAGATCACGGCCATGTATCGCATCGCCGACCTGGGCGGCGCGAAGCCGGAAGTGGAAGTACACGGCTGGAACGTGGAATAAGGGGAACTGTAGCGCCGGCACCTTGCCGGCTGTCGCGAGGGCACCTTGCCCTCGCCGGGTGGGGGCGCGGCGCCCCCACGACTGCCGGCGGGGCGCCGGCGCTACACTCATCCCCTACTCTTCTGGCGGCAGATCAAAGTTAACCAGATCTTCGCGGAAACCTTTCGTCTTCCACGCGCCGAAAGCGATGCCGGAGACCATCCAGATCGAGCCCGTGATCAGCGCCAGATTGGATAGATGAATCCAAATGAAAAGACAGATCAAGAAACCCAGGACGGGAGGGATTAAATGGCCAACGGTTCGGTTATTGCCCCGAACGTAGTAGTGGGTGAGCGCGGCCAGGTTGACGCCCATAAATGCGATTAGAGCGCCAAAGTTGAGCAGTTGAGCGCCATTGTCGTAGCTGATCAAAAAGGCGCCGATCAGTGCGATGGCACCGACGAAAATTACGTTATTGGCGGGAATGCGCGTCTTCGGATGTATCGCTCCAAAAAATTTTCTGGGAATAGCATCGCTGCGGCCCATGCCGTACAGCAGGCGCGCCGCGCCGAGTTGCGCGCCCATTCCAGAACCGATGGTGGCAATCAGCAGCGTGAGACTGATGGCCTTGGTGAGCAGCGGGCCACCGGCAATCGCCGCCACGTGGCTGAACGCATTCTCAACTTCGCTGTCCGCGAAGAAGTACTGCGGACTTAACAACTGAGCGCCGTAAACCTCCGCAGACGCCAGAAGGCCCGTGACCAGACAGACGAGCACAGTCGCCAGAAAAATGTTTCGCTTGGGGTTTTCCACCTCTTCCGACAAAGTCGAAATGCCATCAAAACCAATGTAGGTGAGGACGGCAACCGACGTACCGTGAAAAACCCGGTTCAGCGTAAAAGTTTCGGGATTGTAGAACGGGCGCAGAAAATAGGCTTCCGGATATTGCGGCAGATGAAAGATGTGCCGGATCGTGTACCAGAAGAACGCGAGGATAACTGCGCCCATGATGGCGCAGAGAGTCTTGTTGATGCGAGCCGAAGTCTGGACGCCCCGCAGGTTGAGCAAAGTAAACAAGCCCGCAAAGAACAGCGGCCAAATCAGCCCGGGATAGGGGATCTGAAAGCGGGTTCCACTCAACAGATCGGCCATCGCCTTGGCGCACCAAATGGTGCAGATTAGAGGATTAAGGATGTAATCCATCGTCATGCTCCAGCCGGTGACATAGCCGAGCGACGGATGCAGTTCACGGCCCACATAGGTGTAGGCCGAACCGGCGCTCGGATATACCCTCGCCATGCGCCCATAGCTCATCGCCGTGAATACCATTGCGACCATTGCAATCAGAATGGAAGTGATCACGTGGCCCTGACCAGCGTTGCTGAAGACTCCATAGGCTGGCATGGGCGCCGTTGGCTGAATGACGATGATGCCGTAGAGGATCAAGTCCCAGAGCGTGAGGGAACGTTTGAGGCGCGGCGTTTCAACCGCGGTCGCGGGAGAAGTCATTTATGCACCTTTGAAAAGCAAAACCCCATTATCCAGCAAAGATAACGGGGTCGGGGAGGGGATCTCCGGGCCTGTAGCCGGAAAAAATGCCACTGGATTCTGATATGGCAGCGGCATTCTGTCAACTTCAAAAAACGCTATTAAAACGATTCTTTACTGGAGACGAGCCGGTGGGCGAGAATAGCCGCCAGGACGGATCGGACTCTATGCCTCAAAGGTACACGATAAGGCTTCTTGCACTGTCGGCACTGCTGAGTTTGCCGCTGCTCTCGCAAACTCCCGTGAAAACCGTTCAGGAACGGCTCGGCTATCCCGCGACCGCGCGCCTGCTGGTGATTCACGCGGACGACCTGGGCATGAATCATTCGGTCAATCGCGCGACGTTTGAGGCGCTGGAGAAAGGCTGGATCACTTCCGCCAGCATCCTCGTGCCCTGCCCATGGTTCCCGGAGGTGGCGCGTTGGGCGAAAGAGCACACCACCGCCGATCTTGGCATTCATCAGGCTCTGAACAGCGAGTGGACTACTCTGCGTTGGGGACCGGTGAGTCCGGTGGACAAGGTGTCGAGCCTGCTCGATGCGGAAGGTTATCTCCCGCTCGACACCGACGACATGGCCCGGAACGCCAAGATCCCGGAGGCCGAAGCGGAACTTCGCGCGCAAATCGATCGCGCGCAGGCCAAGGGTATTCATCCAACTCATCTTGATACTCACATGGCCGCGTTGTTCCGTTCGAGCGATCTGTACCAGCTCTATCAGAGGATGGGATACCGATACGGTGTGCCCATTCTGGAGGAGTGGGAAGGAACGCATGGGCCGCTGGGCGTCGCTCCGCCCGCGGAAGAAATGCTGGTACAAAAAGTAGTTTCGATCAACCCGGGAATCGAAGCGAAAGACTGGACCGCATGGTACGAGAAGCAGCTCGCGCCTCTGCAAGCGGGTGTGTACCAGGTCATCGTGCACCTTGCCTACGACGATGACGAGATGCGGGGAGCAACCGCCGACCATCCGGACTGGGGAGCAGCCTGGCGACAGCACGATCTCGACATGGTGAAGAGCGCAGAGTTTCAGAAGTTTCTGAAGGACCAGGGATTCGTGCTGGTCGGGTGGAGGGATCTGGCGAAAGCTCTGCCGGCGAATTACGGGAAGTGAACGGCGACATCGGTGAAGGGCACAGCCTCTTTGATTCCCTGCCCTTCCGTGATGGTGTAGATCTTGTCTGCGCTGACATCCTTGAAACTCTCGATCTTCCCGGCCGGCCAGCGCACTTCGACCAGATCGATCTTGGCCGCGGATCCCAGGCCGAAGTGCAGACGCAGATCGTTCTGCGACAGATAGCCCCCACCGCTGCGGACTTCGTCGAACTGAGTCGTGCCCGCCGCGTGAATCGTCACGCGCGCGCCAATCGCTGCGCGGTTGCTCTTTGTTCCAATCAGATGAAACAGCACGCGGTGGTTCGAACTCTGGTTTGTGTTCAGCAAGAGCGACGGCGGCTCGCCGACATTCAGCACCACGGCGTCCACGTTGCCGTTGTTGGCGATATCGCCGAAGGCCGCGCCCCGCCTGGATTTCAGGGGCATGTCAGCCAGGCCCGCAGGCTTGGAAACTTCCTCGAACATACCGTTGCGCAGGTTGCGATGCAATAGCATCGGCTGGGCGTAGGCGGCACTTCCCTTGACGGTGTCCATCTGCGGGTAGACGTGCCCGTTGACCACGAACAGATCAAGCCAGCCGTCGTTGTCCATGTCGAAGAACGCGGTTCCCCAGCCGACGAGCGGGAGGCTTGTTTGTCCGAGACGCGACTGCATGGCTACATCTTCAAATCCTCGCGCGGCTTGACTACGATAGAGCGTGTTGGGCTGATCGGCAAATTCGGTGATGAACATGGAAAGGCGGCCGCTGTGATCGTAGTCGCCCCAAGTCACACCCATCGATCCGAGCGCCTGGCCTTCGCTGTTCATGGCGATGCCGCCGACCATCGCGTCGTCGGTGAAGGTGCCGTCGCGATTGTTGTGATAGAGGTGATTGGGCGTGGCGTCGTCGGCGACGAACAGATCGGGCCAGCCGGCGTTGTCGTAGTCGCCCCAGGTCGCGCCCAGGCCGTAGTATTTATCGGGATCGCTCACACCGGCCTTCCTGGAAACTTCCTCGAACGTGCCGTCGCCGCGATTGTGATAGAGCAGGTCGGTCTCGCCCTCCATGCCCCAAGGCCCACACTGTACCGGCACGCCCTTGAATTGGCAGAATTTGGTCGAGCCAAACTCGGGCAGATTATTCATGTCCACGTGAACGTAGCGGGAGACGAACAGATCGACGTAGCCGTCGCGGTCGTAATCGGCCCAGGCGGCACCGGTCGAAAAACCGCCGCCGCGCACGCCGGCTTTGTCCGTTACGTCCTCAAAAATACAGTTACCTTTGTTGCGGTAGAGCGCGTTGCCGCCGTAGCTGGTTACGGAGAGATCGAGATTGCCGTCGTTGTCGAAATCAGCGACCGCAACGCCCATGCCCCAACCTTTGCGCGTGAGGCCGGCGCTCTGCGTGATGTCGGCGAACTTGAGATCAGCATCCTGGTGCCAGAGCGTGACCAGCAGATCGCCTCCGCCCTGGCGGTAGCGATCGACCGTCGAGCCGTTCACCATGACGATGTCGAGCTTGCCATCGTTGTCGCAGTCGAAAAGCCCGATTCCGCCGCTCATGGACTCAACGACGTAGTGTTTGTCGGCAGACGAGATGTGGGAGGCGGTGAGTCCGGCTTGTGCCGCGATGTCGCGGAAGACGGGGACGGGAAGGTTGGGTGCGGGTGGCTTCTTTGCAATCTGCGTTTGCTGCTTTGCAGGAGCACTTTTCGCTGCCAGCGGCGCGGTCTGCGATGAAAGCCAGCAAGTAAGAAGTGTGAGCAGAATGGGAATCCGGCTGGCCCGCATGCAGAGTAATTGTAGCGCGATCGATGAGTACCTACTCACTCATATGATGTTCAGCCGCTCGCGAAAGCAGGTCCTTCGCTTCGCTCAGGATGACAATCATTTAGTGCAATCATTTCGGGATAGCTATTTGGGGTATTGGAATGCGTATCCGGCCGCTTCATTTCCCGACATAAACCGCGTGTTGTATTCGAGAAGGTAGTTCAGGTGGTCGGCATCGGTAGGAAATGCCTTGCCAATGTACGGGTACGTTCCCATGTTGTGGAACGGCAAAGGCTCCACCTTGTCGCCGCGGTAGGCGTAGAAGTCCATATCTTTTTCGTAGCCGTGAGCGGCGAAGAAGTAGTCTCGCACCCAACCTTGCGGGAGGGCGGGCAGCGTGGCCGGATCGAAATCGAGTGCGACTTCATCGCCTGACCCAAACACCGCAAACTTGTCGTCGCTCGCACCCAGCAGCGGGCGCACATCACCGTAACGAGTGTAGGCACCCGCGGGCCGCGTGTAGGGACCGGTGGCACTGACGGTCTCGTACACGTACTTCACGTTTCCAGGAGGCTGGTTCTCGATCTTCAGCGGAAATCCGTGGAAACTCAAGTCGGCGCGCGTGAGCGGCACGGATGTCACGCGAGCGCTCTGCTGTTGGCCGGCGCGGCTGATCAGGATGTGATCCCAATAGATTTGCAGATTGGTCGTCAGCCGGATGCGCCGCGTGCCCTGGGGCAGTTTGCCGGTCAGGTCGGCGGTCATGGTGCGCGCGCCGCCCGCGGGAAAACCGAGGTCATCAATCACGCGGACCCATTTTCCGTTCGCGTCCTGTACCTCGACATAGGGTGCGAACGGTTGCAGGTGCGCTTGATCGGCTGCGTACATGCTGGTGGCGGTGAAGTATTCGATCTCGCCATGCATCAGCAGCCATAGCGGGCCGCCGCGGTAGGGCTCGCCGAGATCGAGCTCAAGGCTGTGGGGCTCGGTGAAACCGGCGAACGATAGCACCTTGAAATCGCCGAAATAGCGGTGCGCCAGCAGATCGGGGAGCACGTTGTGGCCGTGTTCGTCCCAGGCTCCGGCGGGTGGGCGGGCGTCGCGGCTGAACACTACTTTGAACGGCGGATAAGGCGGATTACTCGCGAAGTACTCGTTCGGATAGACGTCAACATCGGCCGGATGATCGACTGCGAGTAACTGCACCTGATCGAGGTACACCGACTCTTCGAGCGGCTCCATGAAACGGAAGCTGAGCTTGCCGTTTTTCTCGCGGATTGTGTTGCGGTCGAGCTTGATGTATTCCGTGGGACGCGCGATGTTGCGTTCGTTGGGGCCAACCCAGTGTCCGACGACGCCGGCGCCCAGCATGTCTCCGACGAGTTCATAGTGCTGGCCGTCCCACACAAACAGCGTGGGGCAGGAGCTGCCTCGGCGGTCAATCTCCAGAAAGTTTTGTAGCTTGTTGGCGGCGACTTCGATTTCGTCCTGCAGAACGCCGGTGGGCCACGTCATCCGGACGACGTCGGCTTCTTTCGCCTGGCCGAGGCCAATGGTCAGGTAAGGCGAGTTCTGTCCGAGATAGCCGGATGATCCGTACACTTCGAATTTCTGGCGCAGTCCGGCGGAGAAGACTTCGACCTTCGTCCCGATGGCGCTCTTGTTGTCGTTCAACCCCTTGAGCGCAAGACGCAGCGAGTTGTTTTTGTTGCCGCCTTCGTTGTGGAGCAGCACGGCGGGGCCGTGATTCTGCGTGATGAGAAGATCGACGGCGCCATCGCTGTCGTAGTCGCCGGCGATGATGGCGCGGGGATTCTTCAGCTGAATCTTGTCGAGTCCGGTTTCAGCGGCGACGTCTTTCCATCCATCGGGACCGAGATTGCGGAAGAGCCGGACTTCACCCTTGCCTTCTTGGGTCTCGCCGACGGCGACTAGGTCCACCCAGCCGTCGTTGTCGTAATCAATCGCCGTAACTCCCCAGCCGCGAGCCCAATCCACTTTGGGCAGAGGAACCTGATCGAAGGTCTTGCCCTGCTGATTGTGCCAGAGAGAAAGACCCGGGGCACCGTCATGAGAGAAAGCCCCGTCAATCCAGCCGTCATGATCGAAATCGAGAAGTGCAATGCCACCGCCCGAATTGAGCACGGGCTTCGACCACATCTCCAGCGGCAGAAATTTTCCCTCGCGTGGATTCTCAAACAGCACGGGACTATTGAAGGGCGAACGGGCCAGGAGTAGATCCACGGCGCGATCATTGTTGTAGTCGGTTCCGATTGCGCCAAGACTGGGGCCGGCAGATAACCCAGTTGCATCCGTGACGTCGGTGAACGTCCCATTACCGTTGTTGCGCCACATGACATTCCACGACGCGGCATCCGGCTGCCCGGTTGTGTTGAGGGTCCTGGTCACATACAGGTCCAAATCGCCATCGTGATCGTAGTCGACTAGCGTGAGGCCGACGTTCAGCCCGTCACTTTTGATTCCGGCAGCTTCGGTCACATCTTTGAACGTTCCGTTTTTCTCGTTATGAAGCACAAGCACACGGCCATTTGGACTCAATACAATATCGGCCGATCCGTCGTTATCGTAGTCGCCCGTCGCGCATCCAAGCGCGTGCAGAGTAGGATCAAGCCCAGCCTTCTTGGTGACGTCCTCGAACTTGCCATTCAAATTGTGGAAGAGAGCCAGTCCCCCTTGGGGGCCGTTGTCCGCGAGCAATATGTCGATCTGGCCGTCGCTGTCGTAGTCGAAGAAGCACGCGCCAGGGCCAAAAGAAGCGGGCAGTTCCTTGTTGGGATCTTCATCCTTGGCATTCGCCTTCGTCGCTATCCCGGCTCCGTTAGTCACGTCCACAAAGCTCACCGGAATCGCCGCCCCCACCTTCTCCACCACCACCGGCGACTCCTCTGCCCGCGAGTACTTCCCCTGCTCGCCATACGCCAGGCTGATCGGTGAGCCCAGCTTGTTCTGCGTGATGTACTGGAATTTCTTCAGACCTTCGCGGGCTTTGTCGGCTTGTCCCGATTGCTGGTAGGCGCGGGAAAGTCCGAACTGGGTCGAGGCGTGCAGTGGATCAATCTTCAGCGCGTGCTCGAAGGCGTCAATGGCCTGCGGATACTGCTTGAGCTGGGCGTGAGTCGAGCCGAGGAAGTACCAGGTATCGGCGTCGTTGGGATCGAGTTCGGTGACGCGGCGGAAGGCAGCGACCGCATCCTGAGGGCTGTCGGAGTTTTTGTAGTAGAGGCCGAGGTTGTACCAGGGGTGCGCGTCTTTGGGGTCGCCCTGCGCGGCTTTCTGGAGCAGCGCTTTTGCTTCATCCACGCGCTGGAGGTTCAGCAGGGCTACGCCGCGGTTGAGCGCGGTCACTTTAAGATTCGGGTCTTTCGCAGCCGCTTCTTCGAACGCCTTCAGCCCTTTCTCAAACAATTGCTGGTTCATGTAAGCGACGCCGATGTTGTTCAGGCGGGCGGCTTCGCGGGGATCGGGTGGAGCGGCGGCGCCAATGAGAGCGACCAGAAAACCGAGGAGGAAGGTGGCGATGAGGGCGATGGTGAGTTTCTTGATCATCGTGGGTTGCGAATGATTCTATCTGAGCGTCAGCCGACTGGTCGAAACCCCTTGGAGCTGCACCGATCGATTGAGGGAGTAGGGGTCCTTCGACTCCGCGAGCCCATCCGCTTCGCGGATGTTCTCGCTCCGCTCAGGCTGACAGAATTAGAAAGCTTCGCGAGAACGCAGCTGTCACTTCTTCCCGTACGGCCGCGCAGCAACCACGCCTTTCGCTTCTTCGATCCTGACTGTCTGCCCTGACGCGATGTTCGAGAGCTTGTCCACCTGCCCGCTGGGCCATTGCACCTCAACCGTGTCGGCTTTCGTTTTCGACCCCAGTCCGAAGGTCAAGACCAATTCACTCTGCGAAAGATAGCTGGAGCCGGATTTCATCGTGAGCCATTGCTTGTCGTTGCCCGCGGCCACGCGGACGATGGCGCCGATGCCGTCGCGATTTGATTTCGTCCCAACCAACTTCACGCGCAGGCTCTGGTTGGTGCCGCCTTCGCTGCGGTAGAGGTGCGCGGGGCCGCCGTTTGTCGTCAACAAGACGTCAAGGGCGCCGTCGTTGTTAACGTCGGCATAGGCTGCGCCGCGCGCCACTTTCGGAGCGGCGAAGGCGGCGCCCGCTTTGGTCGTAACCTCTTCGAACTTGCCGTTCCCGAGATTGCGAAACAGGTGCGGCGGCTCGGCGTAGCTGACGCGCTTCTGCACGCGCTCGATTTCGTTCTCGATGTGGCCGTCGGCGACCAGGATGTCGGGCCATCCGTCGTTGTCGTAATCGAAGAAAAAGCAGCCGAAGCCCAGCGTCACGAGCGTTGCCCGGCCAACTTCCGAGCGCGGCGCTTCGTCCACGAACAGGCCGTTGCCTTCGTTGTGGTAGAGCGAGAGCATCTGGTTGGAGAAGTTGGTGATGATGAGGCTGGCATGGCCGGAGCGGTCGTAGTCGGCGGCGTCCACGCCCATGCCAGCGCGGGCGACGCCGTCTTCGCTGAAGGCAATGCCGGCAGAGACGGCTCGCTCTTCGAAGGTGCCATTTTTTTTGTTCAGGTAGAGCTTGTTGGGCTGGGTGTCGTTGGCGATCAGGATGTCGGGCCAGCCGTCGTTGTTGTAGTCGAGAATGGCGACGCCCAGGCTTTTCGAGGTCGGATCGTAGAATCCGGCTTTTTGCTTTGCGTCTTCGAACTTGCCGCCGAGATTGTGCCAGATTCGCGCCGACGTGCCCTTGTACGACTCAGGCGTGCAGTACGACTTGTGCGCGCCGTCGAGCGTGCAGTACAGGTCGCCCTGCTCCGACCACTGCACATAATTCGAAACGACGAGATCGAGTTTGCCGTCGCGATCGTAATCCACCCAAGCCGCGCTGGTAGAGAATTCGTTCGGGCCCCAGAAGCCGGCGGACTTTGTCACGTCACTGAACGTGCCGTTGCCGTTGTTGCGGAAGAGGTGACTCTGTCCAAGCGTCGTGATGAAGATGTCGTCAAAGCCGTCGTTATCGTAGTCCCCGATGGCCGCGCCGAGACCGTAGATCGAAATGCCAAGGCCCGACTTGCGGGTCACGTCGGTGAAAGTGCCGTCGGGGTTGTTGTGGTAGAGCTTCGGTGTCGGGGGGCCGCTCTTCGCGTGGCCGGGCCAATCCTGGCCGTTGATGAGCAGGATGTCGGGGAAGCCGTCGTTGTCGTAGTCCATGAAAGCGCAGCCTGGGCCCATGGTTTCGGGCAGCCACTTCTTTCCGAAAGCGCCGTTGTTGTGGGTGTAACGGATACCAGCCTGGGTAGTAATGTCGGCGAGGGTGATGGTCTGCGCGCGGGCCCTGGAGCCTACCAAGATCAACACCAAAGGCAACACCCACCACGGAGACACGGAGGCACGGAGGAACCCTGAGAAAAAGGACTTATGACTTTCTCCGTGGCTCCGTGACTCCGTGGTGGATTTTCTCTCGAAGGAGTGCATCACCTGGAGGCCCCGAAAGAAGTGGCGCTTCCCGCATGTGCCGAGCTGCGCCCGGCCTGGACGGGTCGAAGACCCCTCCCCACACGAGCCCTAGCAGCCGCAAGCGCCGGCAGCGGTACCGAAACATGTTCGTGAATACTCTGCCGCTCGTTATTGTCTTCAGGATTGAGCTGGCGGTAGGGGCCCGTGATCGACTGGGAAGCCTCGTCGGCCTTGAAGCGCAGATAGCGCGCCTCGTGTTCTTTGGCCATCTTCTCGTCGCCCAGCCCGTTGTAGGAGAGCATCAGGTTGTAATGGGCCTGGAGATCTTCGGGATCGATGGCCAGCACCTGCTGCAGCGTTTTCACGGCGTCAGAATACTTGCGCTCCAAGAAGAGCACGCGGCCCAAGTTGTTCAGCGCTACGCGGTCGCGCGGATACTGGGCGAGGACGATTTGCAGGTGCTGGGCCGCTTTGTCGTAGTCGCCGGCGGCTTTCATCAGCGCGCCGTAAAAGAAATTGGCTCGGGCCAGCTTCGGATCAATTGCCAGCGCCTTCTCGAGGACTTCGCGGGCACGAACCACGTCGCCTTCCTGCAATGCGGCGCGGCCGATGTTCACCCAGCCGTCGGGATTCTGAGGGTCGGCCTCTGTGACTTTCTCGAACGCCGCTTGCGCGGCTTTCAAGTCTCCTTGCATCAGCAAGCCGATGCCGTAGTCATTCCAGCGCTGCCAGTCTTCTTTCCTGAGCTCCGCCTTAGGCTGAGGTACGGGCGCGCCGGCGGGCAGAACGTCCAAACTGACTTCGTTCTGAGCGACGGTAACAATCGGCAGGTCGGGAGTTTTTTCGGTTTTTGCGGAGACTCCCTGGAGCGAGCCGGTTAGAACGAACTTCCGATCATCGTAGTCGGGTGTGACTCCGGCATTTGGCTGGCTCGGATCGGGAACTCCAGTAAACGAGAATTGCGTTCCCCACCAGGAAAACTTGCGATAGCAAAGGCGGGCAGTCAAAGTGATCTTGTTGCCCACGGCGTCCAACGCAGTGGGGACCTTCATGCGGAAGTGAACCGTGTCGGCGGCGCCCGGAGGAATGAGGCGCACGTAAACCACGGCGCGCGTCGCCCAGGCATTGCGCTTGTTGATGGGGTTGCCGTGGGCGTCAACCTGGAGCGAGCGGTAGAAGTGCGCGCCTTTCTCCACCGGGCCTTTGCCATTGTCCTCAGCCTCGCCGCTCCAGAAGACGACCTGGCCGTGCTCGTCCACTCCCTTCAGTTCGAGCCAAGTATCGTAGGCATCCACCGTGCCGCCGGGGAAAAAGTGCCCGACGCGCTTGGTGCGAACGACCACATCCACGCGCACCGTATCGCCACGGCGGACGGCCGGGTGCACGCGGTCCAGAGGCGCAGTCACGGGCACGGCCTCTCCTTCGGATCCGGGCGTGACTTTTGCTTCGGCTTCCTCGCCAACGGCAAACGTGGTCGCGACTTCATGCTGGGCCGTCGCACCGGCTTTCACTTCGCGCGCCGGCGAAAGAGCGAAGATGTCGACCGTCAGCGCGCCGTTCGTAAGGAAGTCTACTGTCGCTTTTAATTGCTCGAGGTCTTCGTTGGCCGTAGGCAGCGCCGTGTTGGCAGCCGGAAAGCGATGAGAATGCACCTTCCCGGCAATGTTGCCGAAATCTTTCGAAGGCTCCAGCGGCATATGGCAGTCGGCGCACTGCTGCGGTTTGGGCGGATAGTAAAACGACCGCGCGCCCTGGCCCGAGACGGCGCTGGCCTGCCAGTTGTCGTATTCGTTAAAGCCGCGAATCCAGCGGTAGTGGTTCACCGGAACATCCAGATGGACCTTGTGGCAGGAAGAACAGAACTCTGCTGTCTGGTCGCGCATGAAGGGCTTGAGAAAGGCGCGGCGATGCGGTTCGGGATTCAGCTTGGTCAGGAAATCATGCAGAGTGCGGACGACCGGGTTCTTGCTGGCCGCGAGTTCGTGCAGCCTGGGATACTCCAGGTAGAAATCGCCCTGTCCCATGGTGCTTTTTACGTCGGCGATGGCGTGACACATCATGCAGCCGAGTCCCGCCTGCGCTTCGGGGGTGTGCACGATCTGCTTGATCGGCGTGTCCATTTTGCCGGCATACAGCACCGCGGGATCGTGACAACCTCCACACCACTTCGAGGGCTTGGTGCCAACGACGTCCTGCATGTACTCGACGGCCTTGCGATACCACTGATTGTTGAATGAGGAAAAATGGTGCGCCGAACTGAACCACTGCTTATAGAGATCTTCATGGCAGCGCTGGCAGGAGTCGGACTCCATGAAGAACTTGCTGGGAATCTTCTGGCCGCCGTAAACCTGGGCAGAACTGGGAAAGAACGGACCTTTCGGGCCATCGCCTTCGGCGTCCATGCTGGCCGGAGGCAGCGCCGGGTTTTTGATGAGGTAGTAACTGAGCCAGCGCGTCTCGCGCTGATAACGCGCAGCCCAGCCGATTCCGGCCAAGACTGCGAGGCAGACGGCAACTCGGACGGCAGCGTTGGAACTCAGCCAACCGCGCCTTCCGATCCACTCCGCCAGCAAGCAACCGATCCCGGCGACGCTCACGATGATATGCGCGTACAGCCACTTGAACTCGCTGTGAGGCGTGCCCGTTCGGAGCAGCACCAGACCGAGGACGCCTCCCGCCGCGAGCAGAAGCCAACCTGCCTTCCAAACAAAGTTGCCCTCACGCAGGAGAGGCCAGAGCAGGACGACCATCAGAACTGTGGCCAGGATTCCACCAAACAGGTGGAGCAACACGACCGCCGGATAGATAATGTTCGCTTGCGGAAAGGGATACAAATAGGCCGCGGTGACCAGCAACACGAACATCAGAGCGCGCAGCAGCTTCTGAGCAGTCGAGAGGTTAGAACCGTACATGATTGTGCTTGGCCCCAGGAAAACACCGCTTGTCCCACGCAAGACGGCGCGCTGGCTCACAGGGTAATCAGACTAATCGATCGGCGCCCGACCGGATAATAGTACAAAAATACTAGGGGCCCGCGTCCGCCGCGCCGAGGGCGAGGCGCCCTCGGTGCAGCCGGCAAGGTGCCGGCGCTACGCGGGTGTCGGCGGAGGCTGCCAGGGACCGCGCGCTGATTCCAGTTCCGCCGCAACTTCGAGCACGAGTTCTTCCTCCCACGGGCGTCCTACGAGTTGCGCACCGATGGGAAGGCCCTCCGCGGATCTCCCCATCGGGACAACCGCGGCGGGAAAGCCCAGCAGGTTGAACCACTCGCAGTAGCTCCAGGCGTCGAGATACTTCACGGTCTTGCCTTCCACCTGCCACTCGCGCTCGCCGTGGCGAAAGGCTGGAATGGCGGCGGTGGGGCAAAGCAGCACAGGATACTTCCGCATTTGCAGCAGAACTCTTTCCCGAACATCATCGCGCCCGAGCCAGGTTGCGAGCAGCGAGTCGCCGGTGTGCGCGGGCTCGGCGGATGTCCACGAAGAAAATTCGCGCAGGATGGGACTGATCTCTGACTCGTGGCCGCGCAGCATCGGGCCCAGGATCATGCCTCCGGCGATGCCGAAGAATTTCCACCACAGTTGCCGCGCTTCTTCGAGACCGTCGGGACGGAATTGGGCGACCCGCAATCCGCGCTGCGACAACAAATTTGCGGCCTGAGTCACGGCCAGCCTCGTTTCTGCGGTGACTGGAGTCCGGCCATCGTCTTCGAAGAATCCGATGCCAACCGTGCGAAGCTCTTTTTCACTCATCTCACGCAGCGACACCGGAGCGGAGCAGGGATCGCCGTCGTCCGCGCCAGCCATGGCTTCAAAGAGAAGCTTTAGGTCCGCCACCGTGCGCGCCATCGGTCCTACAACTCCCAACAGCGCAAACGGGCCGCCGGATTTCGGGAAGTGGCCAGTCGAGGGAATGCGTCCGGGCGTGGGTTTCAGCCCGCAGATGCCGGTGAAGTGCGCCGGCTCGCGAATCGAGCCTCCGCCATCGCTGCCTACGCCGCCGGCGGAAAGTCCGGCGGCGATGGCAGCTGATTCTCCGCCGCTCGATCCGCCGGCCGTCCGAGTCAAGTCCCAGGGATTGTTGGTGCGGCCGTAAAGTAGATTGTCGGTTTCCCATGCCATGAGCAATTCCGGCGTGTTGGTCACGCCCAGAATCACCGCACCCGCCGCCCGCAAGCGCGCGACCAGCGGCGCGTCCTGCGCGGCCACGTAGCCGGCGCGCAGGCGAGTGCCCGCCTCGCAGCGATGCCCGGCTACGTTGATCGAAGCCTTGATGGAAACCGGAACTCCATGCAGCGGGCCGAGCGCGTCACCGCGCATCACTGCCTCTTCCGCATCTCGCGCCTGTTGCAACACGCGGTCAGGCTGCCAGTCCACGAAGGCATTCAGTTTTGGATTGAGCCGCTCGATGCGATCGAGGTGAATGCGCGCAACTTCAACCGGAGATATGGACTTTGATCGGATCTCGGTGGCAATGCGGCTGGCAGGGGGCAAGGTGGGCGACATGATTTTCGCAGCAGAAAACGGAGTCTATCACGTGGGCGGTCAGGCAAGAGAAAAGGCTCTTAACCACAGGGGACACAGAGTTGCACAGGGAAAAACAGAGCATTCGTCGATTGAGGAACTGCTCGCCTACGCCCCGATCAGTTTTTCCAGCGCGGCTTTGTTGCGGATCATAAGAGTTGAACCCCGCAGCTGCGCGAACTGTTTTTCGCGGAACTCGCCCAGCACGCGGGTCACAGTTTCTCGGGAGGTGCCAATGAGCTGAGCGATCTCCTCGTGCGTCAGGGCAATCTTGATCCGGATACCGTCCTTGGTTTCCTCCCCGTTGCTCGCCCACTCCAGGAGCAGCCGGGCCAGTTTCTCAGACACGGAATGCGACAGGCCCAGCGAACGGATCATCTCATAGGCGCTCTGGCAGTTCTGGCTCAGGTGCTGCGCGGCATGCAGACAGGCGTCGCCGTGGCTCTGTAGAAACTTCAGAAAATCATCCCGCTTGACGAAATCCAGCTGGCAGGGCTGCAGCGTCTCGGCCGTCAACTCGTAGGGTTTCCCCGAAACCGTGCCGTGAAGCCCGAGCACTTCGCCGGCTTGCGCGATACGCAGGATCAGCGTCTTGCCATCGCGCGAGGTGGTGGTCAGCTTGACCCGGCCGCTGCAGATGATATAAACACCACGCGGCGACTGGCCCTCCACGAACAAGACCGCCCCCGGCGGGAAAGCGCTCGCATACTTGATTTTGTCGAGGTCTTCTACCGACTGCTTAGGAAGATCGCAAAAGAAACCGGAATGACGCACCTTGCAGATGACACAACTCTCCGTAATCTGCAATCCATAAGGTGTACTCATATATATACCGACCCTCAATAACCTAATGATACGTCAACGTACGCCCCAGGTAATGGGATATTCGCGCCCCACGCCAGGACCGGTCGAGTAGCGCCCGACCCGCATTGGCGGCGATTTGCAGCTAAAGCATCATGCCCCTTGAAGTTGGGCCTCCCAGCCAGCACAATGAGTTCGCTGGGATCCCCGGAATACCGAGCGGACCCAGAGAGGCCTGGAGAGTGATGTCACGCTATGCTTGGAGTTCAAGCCGAAGCCGCCTGCCGATCTCGAACGGAAGGACTCCTCAGGCCGTGAAACTCGGGTGGGCTGCCGCTGTGATTCTGCTGCTATCACTCCCGATCTGGGCTGCCAGCTCACGCAAGCGTCATTCCAATCCTCCCGCGCCACCTGATCCAGGCTACGTTTTCGCACTGGCAACCGCCAACCGATTCCTACATGCCTGGCAGACGGGTGATCTTGAAATCGGCATGGTCCTGCTTAGCGATCACGTGCGCCACTCGCAGAACCCCGAGAAGTTGGAGCAGTTCTTTTCGGGCGACGCTGACCGGGCCTTTGAAATCGCGCGCGGACAGGGGAACCGCGGGCGCTACCGATTTGCGGTTGTGCTCGTGACCACCGCGGGGCCGCGGATTCGCCGCCGGTTTTCCGAAATCATTGTCGTCAACACTGGCAAGAACGACTGGGTGGTAGATAAACTTCCATAGTCCTGCGTCGCTGGTCATTTTTCGTTCGCAAATCGCGGTTGGTCATACCCGGAGTACGCACTCATGAAACGGATCCACAAGGTCGCCATCTTGGGCGCCGGCACCATGGGCGCCCGCATCGCAGCCCATTTCGCCAACGCCGGAGTTCCCTCTCTTTTGCTGGACATCGTTCCGCCCGACGCCGACAGCGCCGCCCGCAACAAAATTGCCGCCGCTGGGCTGGAAGCGGCCAGGAAATCGAAGCCGGCCGCGTTCTACGAGCCTTCGCTCGCCCGGTTCGTCACGATCGGCAATTTCGAAGACGACCTGAAACGACTGGCCGAAGTCGACTGGATCGTCGAAGCGGTAGTCGAGAATCTCGAAATCAAGCGCTCGTTGCTCAAAAAAGTCGAAGCAATCCGCAAGCCGGGAACCATCGTTACCACCAACACCAGCGGGCTGCCGGTTGCCAAGATCGCGGAGGGCTTCTCAGAAGAGTTCCGGCGGTCATGGTTTGGCACGCATTTCTTCAATCCGCCACGCTACATGCGCCTGCTGGAGCTGATTCCCACACCGCAAGCGGACCGGATGTTGATGGAAGCGGTCACGCATTTCTGCGATACCCAACTGGGCAAAGGCGTCGTGCTTGCCAAAGACACGCCCAACTTCATCGCCAACCGCATTGGAACCTTTTCCGTGCTCAACGTGATGCGGCTCATGCAGGCAATGGACATGAGCATCGAAGACGTGGACGCGCTCACCGGGCAGGCCCTGGGCTGGCCGCGTTCGGCTACGTTCCGCACTATCGACCTGGTCGGGCTCGACATTCTCGGGCACGTGGTCTCGAACATGACCGGTGTAGGGCGGGCGCCCTCGCCCGCCGCCCTTGACGAACGCAGCGATCTCCAGCTTCCAGACTTCTACCGTCAGATGCTCGACCGCAAATGGTTGGGCGACAAGACCAAGGGCGGCTTCTACAAGAAAGTCAAAGGCGAAGGCAGCGAGGACGACCGTCTCGCACTCGATTGGAAGACGCTGGAGTATCGTCCACGACAGAAGGCGAAATTTGCCGCCCTCGAAATGGCCAAGAACGTCGAGGAGACGGGCGCGCGCGTGCGGATGCTGCTCGGGCTCGATGGCGCCGGGCCGCAAAAAGGCGACAAGGCCGGAGCGTTTTTGTGGACCGCATTGTCGGACCTTTGGACCTATTCCGCGAACCGCATTCCAGAAATTTCTGACACGGTCGTCGAAATCGATCGCGCCATGCGCCTGGGCTTCAACTGGGAGCTTGGACCCTTCGAACTCTGGGACGCGGTGGGAGTGGACGCCACCGTTGCCCGCATGAAGAAAGAAGGACATCCGGTCGCGGCCAATGTCGAGAAGATGCTCGCGTCCGGGCAAAAGTCCTGGTACGCGGAGGATCCCACCGCTGCCTCCGGCCGCAAATACTGGGATCTGGTGACCAGCGACTGGCGACTGGTCGAAGTCCCGCAGGGAGTTTGGTCGGTCGAAGTGGCTAAGAAGTCCAAGGGCGTGGTGAAGAAGAATACCGGGGCTTCGCTGGTGGACCTGGGCGAGGGTGTGGGCTGCATCGAGTTTCATTCCAAGATGAATGCGATCGGCGCGGACATCGTGTCGCTGATCACGCAAAGCCTGAAGCCCGGCGGGCCGGGAGATAACTTTGACGCCTTCGTCATCACCAATGACGCGCAGAATTTCTCTGTCGGCGCCAATCTGATGCTGCTGCTCATGTCTGTCCAGGAAGAAGAATGGGACGACATTGATCTCGCCATTCGCCAATTTCAGGGCATGACGCAAGCGATCAAGTTTTCCGCCAAGCCGGTGGTGATCGCGCCCTTCGGCCTTACCCTCGGCGGGGGCTGTGAAATGTCGTTGCATGCCGCTGCCCGCCAGCCCCATGCCGAACTTTACATGGGACTGGTGGAAGTGGGCGTCGGTCTGCTGCCCGGCGGGGGCGGCTGCAAGGAGATGCTGCTGCGCGCCGTGGACAGCGCCAGTTCCATCCGCCCGGATGGCCGCAGTGAATCGGTCGAAATGATGGAAGCGATGAAGAAGATCTTCGAAACCATCGCCACCGCCAAAGTCGCCACTTCAGCGCACGAAGCCCGCGGGCTCGGATTTGTGTCCGATTCCGATCGCATCACCATGAATCGTGAGCGTGTGCTCTTCGAAGCCAAGGCCCGCGCCCTCGAACTGGTGCATGCCGGCTACGAGCCTCCAATCATGCGCACCGATATTCCCGCGCCGGGGGAGAACATTCTGGCCGCGCTCAAGATGGGTGTGTACCTGATGCGGCAGGGTGAATTCATCAGCGACCACGAGCATAAACTGGGCAACAAGATCGCCGAGGTTATCTGCGGCGGAAATGTCACCTCCGGGACTCCCGTCAGCGAACAATACCTGCTCGACCTGGAGCGAGAAGCCTTCAAGTCGCTCTGCGGTGAGAAGAAGACGCAGGAACGAATCCAGTACACGCTGAAGACGGGGAAGACCCTGAGGAATTGAGGGGGCCTCCCATTTGCAGCATTTGGCTATGTAACCGCATACGTACTTATATACGTAGGTGCTATATGTATTGACAGTATGTGTTTGCGTCCCATATAATGCCCCTGAGGTGAGTGTGATGGCCTACGTGGAACCCGTCACAGTTTGGGCGCCTAAGACGTCAGTTCGCTCACTAGAGATTCTGTACAACACCGGACCCAATGGCTGGTCCGTAGCTCGGATTGACTGGGAAGGAAGAGAGTCAATCGGGATTCGCTGGAACGGCGGTGATGGATCCGGGATCGGGAATCCGCAGTCGCGCGGCAATGCGACCTGGTTCATCCTTCCTGAAGAGTTGCAAGAAGCAATTGTGAATAGGGTGGAAGAGCTGGCAGTGAGCGGCCCTGGTGGCCTGCTCGAGAAATACTCCGAGATGGCAAAGGACGCCACCCGCGAGCGCGAGGCGGAAGAATGGTCCGAAGGACTGATCGGTGATGCATCCGCGCCGAGGTGAGGTCTGGTGGGTGTCGTTCGATCCGTCGCTGGGCGGAGAGATTCAAAAGACTCGCCCTGCCCTGATACTTAGCAACAATGCTGCAAACGCAGTTCTGAATCGTGTCACGGTGGTTCCGCTGACCAGCCAGACGGCAAAGGTCTATCCCGGAGAAGCCCTTCTTACCCTGAACGGTAAGCAGCGAAAGGCCATGGCGGACCAAATCATGACCGCTGCCAAGCAAAGACTGCGGGACAGGCTGGGAAGCATTTCCGCCGCCGATATGGCGGCCGTGGAGAAAGCCGTGCTTCTTCAGTTGGGCATTCGCCGCTAAGCCCGAAACCTGGTCCAGAGCAAAGTGTCTCGACGCCTCCGCGACAGCACTTCCAACTTCCACCCCGATCCGCGAAAATACTGAGACTGCATTGACCACTCCACCCATCGCGACCGCGCCGCCGTCTGACTTCCGGCGCTACGTCAAGAACATCTCGCATCAGTCTTCGGTATTTCTGATCGGGACTCTGTTCTCGACCGCGGCCGGCTACTTCTTCAAGGTTTATCTGGCGCGCGTTCTGGGCGCGGAAGCACTCGGCATCTACGCGTTGGGCATGACCGTAGTTGGTCTCGCGGGCGTTGTCGCCGCCGCCGGGTTGCCGCAAGCCGCGAGCCGGTTCGTGGCTGTCTATTCGGCTACGGGCGAGTTCCGAAAACTGGGGCGGTTCCTGTGGTCGGCGATGGCGGTGCTGCTCGTCGCCAACCTGCTGGTCGGCACTCTGCTGCTGCTGATGAAGTCCTGGATCGCGCAGCGTCTCTATCACACGCCCGCGCTGGCTTCGTACCTGCGCTTCTTTGTGCTCATCATGGTCACCGGGGCCCTGACCGGCTTTCTGGGACAGGCCTTGGCGGGCTACAAAGATGTGGCGCGGCGCACGGTCATTACCAGTTTTGTCGGCCAGTCTCTGACCATGGCGTGCACCATCGCGCTGCTCACGGTGGGATTCGGCTTCAAGGGATATCTCATCGCCCAGATCGTCAGCGCCCTGGCTGTGCTGTTTCTTCTCGCGCGCGCCACCTGGAAACTCACTCCGAAACCGGCGCGCCCGCCTTCGTTTGGGTTGCCGATCCTGGAGCGGGAAATCGTCTCGTTCTCGATGGTGCTGTTTGCGGTGCAAGGGCTGGAATTCATCTTGAGCCAGACGGATAAGGTTTTGCTCGGCATTTACCTGAATGCCCGCGAGGTCGGCATCTACTCCATCGCCGCCGCGCTAGTGGGGTTTGTGCCACTGGCGTTGCAGTCGGTCAATCAAATCTTTTCGCCGACGATCGCGGAGCTGCACGCTCGCGGCGATCTCGAATTGCTGGCGCGGCTCTTCCGATCGCTCGTCAAGTGGACGCTGGGGTTGACTCTCCCGCTGGCGGCCGTGATGATTCTATTTGCCCGACCCATCATGGGGATGTTCGGTCCGGATTTTGCACCGGGTTGGCCGGTCCTGGTAGCGGGTACGTTCGGCCAACTCGTCAATTGCGGCGTCGGATCGGTCGGATACCTCCTGCTCATGTCTGGACATCAGCAGAGACTGTTGAGGATCCAATCCGTTATGGCCGTGGTCCTGGTGGCCACAAATCTTGCTTTGATTCCGCGGATGGGGCTGCTCGGGGCCGCTTTGGCCGGCGCAGCGGTGACTGTCGCCAGCAATTTGTGGTATCTGGCCGAAGTGCGCAAGTCTCTCGGTATCCGGCCTTCCCTGCGAAAGTATCTCGCTCTGACACTACCGGCCGCAGTAATGATCGCGTCCCTCCTGCTGTTTCGGAAATTCGTTACCGTTTACTGGCCGGCATGGGGAGTAGTTGCCGCCGGTCTATCGCTTGGCTACGTGGTTTTTGTTGGCATCTCGTTCTTGGTTGCCCTGGATCCGGACGACCGCGACATCGCGCGGGCTGTCTGGTCCAAGGTCTTACAGATGACGGGCGCCCGAGCAACCGGTGGCGCGTGAACGATGGTGAGGGCCAGGCAACCGATGAAGAATCACGACACCTCCGAACAGATTAGCCGCAGGGCTCAGGAACGGCTGTATCCCTCCATCACGGATCCGAACTGGCTTGTTCTGCGTGCCCGCCGGAAGCTTTTTACCAATTGGGTGACGCGACTGGATGGGAGTGCGCTGCGTATTCTCGATGTAGGCGGTCGCATCCAGCCGTATCGGTCCTTGTTCGATGGTCGCGTCCGCAGCTACTACGCGCTGGACGCCGTCGCCGGACCTTCCCTGAGTGTGGTCAGCCGGGCGGAGGACCTCCCGCTGGCAACGGGAGAGTTCGACGTGGTCTTGTGTACGCAGGTGCTGGAGTATGTCCCGTCTCCCCAGAAGGTGGTGGACGAGATGCGTCGCGTTTTGCGGCCCGGCGGATACCTGTTTCTGAGCGTGCCCGCCGTTTTCCCACGTGACTCTGACCCGGAATACTGGAGATTTCTTCCCTCTTCTCTGCGGCTGCTGCTGCGGGATTTCTCGGAGGTCGAGATCGCCGCCGAAGGTTCCACAATTTCCGGCCTGTTGCGAACCTTGAATGTTTCCATGATTTTATTCACACCCGGTATTGTGCGATCCATTCTGCGCTACACCGTGACGCCCTCGTTAAACGCGTTGGCCGTGCTCCTCGAAGGACTGGCCCGGACCGACAACGATCAACTCACCGCCAACTTCAGCGCCCTGGCCAGAAAATGAAAACCATCCCCACCAGCGCGCCCGAGACGATTTCCAAAGAGGAGTTGCGGAGCCTGCTAATCCAATACCGCCGCCAGAACTGGCGAGGCATTCAACCCCCCGACGTGCAGGAGACCGTCGTGGATCAGATCCTGCAGGACGACGGCTCACAGGTGCTGAACCAGGTACAGACTCTGTTCCCGCTGCCGTTGGATGGCTGTGTTCTCGATGTCGGCTCCGGAGTTGGTACGTTTGTGCTGGGCTGCCGCCGCCGGGGCATTCGAGCACTGGGCGTCGAACCGGATCGCATCGGACAGGGCAGCCAGCTATCCAGCCTGCGGATCGCGCGACAGCGAACCGCAGAGCCGCTTTTTGTAGCAGGGACTGGAGAAGATCTGCCGTTCCTTGATGGAAGTTTCGACCTGGTCACCATGAACCAGGTCATCGAACACGTCGCCGATCAGAAAGCGTGTTTGCGGGAAGCGGTGCGGGTGCTGAAGCCCGGCGGCGCCCTGTACATCGCTTGTCCGAATTACCTTCGGTTTTACGAGCCTCACTACAAGATTCTCTGGTTGCCACTCATGCCGCAGTTTCTTGCCCGAGCCTACCTGCGATTGCGGGGACGGAATCCAGTTATGCTCACTCAACTCACGTATACGACCAATAGCCGGCTTCGCCGACTCTTGCGAGCGTTGCAGCCGGAATGCAAATTTGTCGACTTGCACGAGAGTCAGTTCCTCGAGAAACGGGCCGCCGGGGCATTTGCGAGCCGGAAGTATCGTTGGCTTGCGCGCTGGACTCGGATTCCCGTCCTCGGGACGGCCCTGCTCAGGATGGTCCTGTTCGCGCTCCACACACGGGAAGGCGGCTGCGAAATGATGCTCTTCAAGAGAACCGGAACCTAGAGCAGTTCTCCAATTGCTGTAGAGTGAGAATCAAGAACGGGAGGGCACGGCTTCAGCCGTGCCGCAAGTCC
>ORMF010219807.1_pt1 | contig 48341 bp, 50 predicted proteins | sample 1779871 | NCBI WGS metagenome assembly ORMF01 (sample SAMEA104232316, study PRJEB22302) | groundwater metagenome | biome: forest; feature: aquifer; material: groundwater | place: USA | collected 2011-08-07 | depth 5.4 m | reverse complement strand
TGCTTCGCGCTCATTCGGCTCTTCGGGGAAATTGAGAACCATATTGCTATTTAGCTTGGGGAAGGCGCGCTGCATTGAGCGGTAAAACTGATCCCAGTTGGCCGCTGCTCGCATGAATGCCATTGTGGCGTGCAAGTGCTGCGCCAAGGCCGGATGACCAATATCTTCTGTCAGGAATTGATGGTGTTTGGCCTCGCGATTTCCTTTGTTATCTTTCGGGTTGCGACGCTCAAGTTCCTGCACAATCCCAGGAGCCAAGCGGGAATACACCAAATCCTTCGTGTAGGTTCCGACAATAGATGGCCGATTGACTTTCATGCCCTTCCACTGCCAACCACGAAGCCGAAACATTTCTTGGTAGAACTCATCCGGGAAACGCTTCGCCCATGCTGCAAACTCCTTAAGGAGAAATTTGTCCAGGATCTTTTGCAGCGCAAGCCGATCGCGTACCTCTTGATAATTAGTGGCTTCGTCCACCAGCGCAACAATCCCGACGATCGCAAAGCCGCGATGGAGAATCTTCGCTGCTTCTGCGATATGGTGCTGGTTACGCGCCAGAGACCCAGCATCCCTGGCATCCATGTACACACTGCAAACCATGGGCAGGATTTCGGCGCGGTACCCGAACGCGATATTTCCCTTGTATCCACCACGGCTTAGAATCTGGATGGGTGCCCACGATCGACTCAAGTCTTCTGAAATGAATGGGGTAAGGTTGTCGGCAGACAAGAAACCGGGCCGGTTGGCGATCGTAGCTTGGCCCTTGCTTGGGTTCTTGTGCATCCCTAGAGCTACAAACATCCCGCGCTGGGTGATGACCCGCGTTCCGTCCTCCAAAACCGCAACCGGGATGGATGCACTACCGATCTTCAATTCGCCAGTGTGGGTAGCTTTTAAGACTTTCTCTTTTTCTTCCGCCATGGGCTTATGCTCCTACTGCTTTCGCAAGGGTGAGATCGAACAGGGCCGGGTTGTTCCGCCCGTTGTAGCGGTAGCAGAACTCGGTGATGTACTGATGCAGATGACGCAGCGTGACTTTGTGGTATTGGCCCATGATGCCGCGCTTCAGCAGTCCCCAGAACCCCTCAATAGAGTTGGTGTGGATTTCGCCATCTACATAGCAAACCTGATGATTGATTACAAAGTGCGGCATGAACTTCTTGACGGTGACGTAGCCGCTGAACTCGTCGGTGACGAGGGCAGATTCCGCAATCTCTACGTTTTCGCGCACAAACTTGGCGAGAGTCTTGGAGTTCAATTTTGACTTATCCACGTGGCGCGCGATCACTTTACCGCCCCGCTCAATGATGCCGATGACCGGAGCCTTGGACGTGCCGCGCCCGCGCTTGTGTGGGCCAGTTCCCTTGCGGGGCTTGCCGCCGATGTAGCACTCATCCATTTCCACGATGCCCTTGAGAAGTTCGCCCTGCTCGAACATGGCGTTACGGATCCGCATTCCCATGTACCAAGCCGTGTTCTTGTTGACTTCCAAGTCTCGCGCCAGTTGCCGTGCCGAGATGCCTTTCTTAGCATTCAGCACAAGGGAGATTGCGAGGAACCACTTTTGCAGCGGCAGATGGGTGTGGTGGAAAATCGTGTCCACGGTGGCGCTAAACGTGGTATTACAGCCATTGCAATGATGCCGAGACTCGCTAGGCATCGGGCTTGTGCGCGTGGACTTGCAGTACGGGCAGACAGGCTTTCCGTTCCAGCGGACGCGCTCAATATGGGAAATACAGTCTGCTTCGGCGGGGAACTTTCTGTAGATCGCGACGATGTTCATGGCTACCCTTTGCTAAGACGCCAGAAGTATGGCCCAAGAGCAAAAGATTGTCAAGAGAAATCGTCTACCTTAAACTAGGACATTCCGTTTCAGAATCATAAAGAGGAAGTTGCAGATCGTTGTCGCCCAGGAACCAATTGAAGGCCGACCAAGCTTCGCTGCGCCAGCGGCTGTCACCAGTTACGCGGTACGCTTGCAGACACGCAGAGACCGCGCCGGCGGCTTCAATCGGCTGTTGATCGAAGCGGGCCTTTTCACCACCCTTGCGATAGAAGCCTTGCGACCCGATCGGTACGAAGTGGCCGTTGGTTTCGCATCGTTGCTGTGTCAACAGCCAATCCAGTGCTTCGAGGCCGGCGGAGACCATACGATCATCCGAGCACGCTGATCCCACCAGTAGCATGGCCTGGGGTAATCTCGCGTTTCCGTAGGCAAGAACATCCTCAAACCACTTCCAATCCGGGCTGCGGATCGACTCATACATTTCGAGCAATCGCTGCGCGAGCGCGGATCTTACTCTCTGGGCGTCGCGGTCTCCAGGATACGAATCGAGGTATTCCTGAATTCCGAGCAGGGTATAAGCCCAGGCACGCGGACTGCTGAATTCCATAGCCGCGGAGAGGGAAAACTCAACCAAACGCCCGGCAGCACACCTTAATCCCTGATCTTCGGATCGGCCCAAGACCGTTCCCAGCCCCCACAATGCGCGCCCATGACAATCTTCGGGGCCCTCAGTTTCGGTCCACCGGCGATCATAGCCGAGAAAGTCTCTGAATCTACCCTTCACGGGATTGAAGGCATGCTCCAAGAACGCCAAATACCGGAAAGCTGAATCTCGGGTAGCGAAACCTGGAATCGCCGAGTCGGTTTTCGCAAGTTGTTCCTTGCCGAGTTGCTCCAGCAGCACTGTAAAAACGAGTGCCCGAGCGTTGTCGTCGGTGGTATAGCCCTCTCCGCGGTTCGGGATCGTGAAGATCGAGTGCTGCAACATTCCAGTGTCATCGGTCAACCGATGCAAGTGATTCAGTTTCAACTCCGGCAGCTGATCCAGCGATTTCTTGGTAACGCGGGCCGAGAACTGCACTTGTGGACTTTCCATGCGGTCGCTGCGCACCCGCGCGAAACTTTCCATGTAACCCTGCGCTACTCTTTTCCAGACCATCTCCCGCGCGAACAGATACGCGCGTTTACGCATGGCATGGCGTATCGCCGGCGTATCCAACAGTTCGATCGTCTTTTGTGCGATAGCACTGGGATCATGGAAGGGGACCAGCGCACCGCGGCGGTCGTCTAACAACTCGATCGCATGCCAGTACGGGGTCGAGATGATCGCCTTGCCGGCACCGAGTGCATACGCGAGCGTCCCCGAAACTACCTGCGCCTCATTGCGGTAAGGAGTGATGTAAATGTCTGCGGCGCCAATGAACTCAACCATTTCCTCGGGGCTGACGAAGCGGTTGTGGAAGATCACATTCGACTCCACTCCCACTTCTTTCGCCAAAGCTTGCAAGAGTACTCGATATTGGTCGCCCTCGCGACGGAGGATGTGAGGGTGGGTCGCGCCTGCGACTATGTAGACAACGTTTTTATGTTTAGACAAAATCTGCGGCAGCGCCTGAATGACGTTTTCAATTCCCTTATTCGGCGAGAGCAGGCCGAACGTGACTAGAACCGCCTTTCCTTCCACGCCAAAGCGGTCCTTGTAGAAATTGGGATCCAGGAATGGCAGGTCTGGAACGCCGTGAGGCACCATGTCGATCTTGCTGCCGGGCACCTTGAAGATTTCCTGCAAGAACTGGGACGAGAGCTGGCTCATGACAATGAGGCGGTCCGAAAGCTCTGCGATCTCTTCCATGACCATCATTTGGTCAGGATTTGGCTCGCGCAGAACCGTGTGCAGGGTAGTCACCACGGGCATCTTCAGGCCACGCAGCAGATGCAAAATATGGCTCCCGGCCGGGCCGCCGAAGATTCCATACTCGTGCTGCAAGCAGACCATGTCGATATTGTTAAAGTTGAGGAACTGAGCAGCTTGCTCATACGACTTCAACGAGTCCTGGGCCAGCGACCATCTCACCCGGGCAGGATAGTCATACCCTTGTTCCGTGTCGTTCACTGGCAGCGCTAACAATCGAGCTGTTCCGTACTCTGCTGAAATGGCTGCGCACAGATCCGTGGTAAACGTGGCAATGCCACACTGCCGCGGAAGATAGTTCCCGATCACCGCGATTCGACTGGGCAGCGATGGCTTCGATGGCAATCGTGGGCGAGACGCTGAAACCCCGCCTCGTACCAGGGGTCGCGGTCCGACTACTTCCAGGACCCCCTTGGGAAACACTGTGTTTGGTAGCGACATTTGTCCTTAATTTGGTGAGAACAGGTGCCGAGAAGAGGCCACTTTTCAGATGGGCCCCAAGCGATCACCGGCGCTGGTTTGAGAATTTGTCTTTTGTTAGTATTCCACGAAAGTGACACGCGGACTGGTCAAAATTGACCAGATAGGAACACGGCAGGGATTGACAGTCCCAAATTCAGCGGCGCGGTTGATGGGTCGGTCAGAGCGATTAACTTTCCAGGCGGATAGTCCTCCTGGTTAAGAGGAGTCTCGGGCTCGGGGTTGATGATTGTCAGCACCTCCCCGCCGAGAATTCCTCGAACGACCAGGCGGTCACTCTCGACGGCGACGACCCTGGATTGCTCGTCGAAAATTGACTTCTCAGTCTCTTTCATCTGTCATTGGATGCCCAATTTCATATCGGCGATGCTGACTCATGTGGGGCGGACACTCTTGTCCGCCGCTTTTGACCTGGACTTCCTCGACTCGACATTCCCTGGACGACTTCTGTAACCACCGAGCAACCAAGACCTTAAGAAAGATCAACTTCAAGAGCGGCGGACAAGAGTGTCCGCCCCACACTTGCACTGGTCACAATTGACCAGCCTGTTGCCGGGCAACGGTGCATTATTTAGCCATGGGCAGGCAAGCAGAAACAAGCTTTGCTCCTGCTAGGGTTTCTGTTTGGCGCTGTTGCCCACGGCTACCAGAAAAATGGCGCTCCTGCCTTCGGCGTGTGGGGAGAAGAAATGGGTCACCTCGTCGTCGTAAAAAGTGAGGCCGGTGGCGCCCAGTCGCTGGGCGTAGGCCGCAAGATACAGCTTGCCGCCGAGGATGCCGGCTTCCAGCTGCACGGCGCGATACCCGCGGTTGCCAAAGCGCTCGAAAATGGGCCGCAAGTCGGCCAGGAAAAAGATGTCCACCGCGGCGTCGGCAGGTAACTCCTGCTCCAATCCGAGATAACCGGCCTGCTCTCGGAAGTTGCCTTGCTTCAGACACTCCAGCAATCCACGCTCACGATGGAAGACATAAGCTCCGGACTCGAGCCCTTCCACGGCATGGACAATCAGGTAAAGCTGGTTGAGCTGAGATCCCATCGGATCGAGGAAGTCAGCTGGCACGCCGCGGGTCGTTCGCTCCAGCATGGTGGAGAGCTGCGCCAGGCTGATGGGCGTCTGGGCAAACTTGCGGCTGGAACCGCGCCGCAAAATGACCTGCTCGATCGGGTCGCGAGGCATTGCTGCATCAGACAAAGGCCGGAGCTGGACGAGTGGTCCAGCAGGTGGCGGAAGGTTGGTCAGCGGGCTACGGCCGCGCCACGTCGCAACCTCCTCGGGCGAATGCAGCGAAGAGACAGCGTGCATCTCGCGCATGAGGGGATAGTCAACCTCATGCCGAGAGAGCGGAACGGTTTCGAGGCCGAGAGGGGAGACTTCCGCTGGGGCTGGTGGAGCGGTTTGCGCAGAAAGACCGGAGGCGTGGCCCAAGGCCACCAGCGAGAAAGCCACCTCGCGCTGGGAATCGACATCCAGCAGGCGGTTCACGGTCGCGTCCACAAAGCCGCACACTACCTGGGCGGGCAGCCCCAGAGCGGTAGCGCTGGCCAGCAGGTTGGCGAGCAGCGTGCCGTTGTCCCAGCCGAAATGGCGGTAGGTGCGGGCCTGATACTTCCAGGCATTGCGCCAGTAGGTACAGGTGCAGACGATGGTCAACGGCGCGTGAGCGATGGCGGGTTCACCGCCGGTGGCCTCGAGCAGGAGGCTGCGATAGTCTCCGGCGCGCAGCTGGCGCAGGCCGAATTCGGCAGGGGCGAAGTGATAGACACCGGCCTGAAGGTCGGCGAGGTCGCCGCAAACCAAATACAACTCGACCTCGTAGAGTGCTCCGGTGCAGGCTGCCGCGCGGAAGTAGATTTCGCCGCCCGGATACTTTCGCTGGCGAGTAATGCCGGCGGAAAGGTACAGGAGTTGGGCCACTGCCCTTAAGTCCGGCGCCGCGTTGGTCTTGAACGGGACGCTCTCGGCGATGGCGGAAAGGGCGGCTATCCCGGTTTGGCGCACCTCGCTGGGCAAGCGTGACGGCTCCAGCGCGGGGTAGATCTTGAACGGCACGGGCTGATTGGCAAAGTCCAGGAAATGTGGGTTGGCGCGGACGCTGGCGTAGGAATGCTTGGTAGCGTCGTGATAGGCCCAAGCGGCTTCAGCGCGGTGGTTGCGGTCAGGCACGGTGGCGATGGATGAGCAGTCATCAGCATACTAATACCTGGCGACACCCTGGAAGGCGCCAACCCCGGCTTCGGGGAAGTATAAGCGACTGCGAAAAAGCCCGACCCTCCTGTTCTACAATCCGCCTGTGCGCATCGTCTTTATTCTTCTAGTTCTCTGTTCTGACGCGCTTGGCCAGCGGTGGTCGGTGCAGACCAACGGACTCGACACTAACCTCCGGGGGATCAGTGTTAAATACGGCGCCGGGAGTAAAGGGAAACACCACTTCATTGTTTGGGCGTCGGGCTCGAACGGAGTCATTCTGCGCTCGACCAATGACGGAAGCTCGTGGAAGCAGCTGAACGTGGCGGGCGCCGCTGATCTCGATTTTCGGGATATCGAAGGTTTCGACGCAGACACGGCCTATGTCATGTCGAGCGGCGAAGGCGGCAAGTCCCGGATCTACAAGACTACCGACGGTGGCGAGAGGTGGAAGCTACAGCACTCCGACCAGCGCCCCGGTTTCTTTCTCGACTCGCTCGCTTGCGATTCGAAAATTCGCTGCGTTGCGCTCAGCGATCCAGTCGAGGGCAAGTTCCTGGTGCTGAGCACGGACGATGGCGAGCACTGGAGAGAACTGCCGCGGGACAAGATGCCTGCCGCCATCAGTGGCGAGGGAGCGTTCGCGGCGAGCGGAACCGCGATTGCGCTTTGTGATAGCGGCAAACTCTATTTCGGCACGGGCGGCGGTCGAGTGGCGCGAGTGTTTCACTCGAATGATCGTGGCCGGTCGTGGACTGCCGCCGAAACTCCGATTGTCAGCGGCAACACTTCCAGCGGGATCTTCAGTGTTGCTTGCAATGGTCACTCGCTCGTGGCGGTCGGTGGCGATTACAAAGAGCCAGCCGGCGCCCAACGCGTGGCAGTCTATTCAGGAGATTCGGGCGAAACCTGGCATCTTGCCGAACAGCAACCGGGCGGCTACCGCTCGGCGGTCGCTAATGACTCGCATGGGAACTTCGTGGCGGTAGGACCGAACGGCACCGACGTCAGCCTTGACGGAGGAGCGCACTGGAAATCGATAGATGTTCTGAACTTCAACGCTGTCAGCTTCGCGGAAACTGAGGGCTGGGCGGCAGGGGCCAAGGGCACTATCGCGCGTTTCAAGACTCACTACGAATAAAAAACCGTGCGCCTGCCGACAAACCAGTCTCCGGACCGTGAACTAGAGCAGTTCTCGTGTTGATGTAAAGTGGCTGACCGCAGCGGCTAAAGCCGGGATGCTTTGCGCGACTTGTGGCACGGCTGAAGCCGTGCCCTCCCGTTCTTGATGCGCACTCTACAGCAATTGGAGAATTGCTCTAGTTCATCGCCCTTCCCGCCATCTTCTCCAACACGCGAATCGGCGACACCTCGGGCGCAACCAACGCCTCGACCGGAATGATAAACGTCTGCTCCATGGCGAACTGGCCCGAGAGCGCCGCGTGTGGCACGCAATCTGTGAACACGAGCCAGCTCGACATCGAAGGAAAGTCGATTCGCTCTTTTCCTGGTTTCGCGTTCTGGAAGGTGGTGTTCTCTTTCAACCAGTCGTGGAAGTGCAACATGAACTTGTCGTAGGGCGCGCGATCGGCGACCGGGAGGCCTAGAGTTCCCAGGCCCCGCTTCCAGCCACGTAGCGCGGAGGATGCGTTCGCGAACTTCTTTAGGCCCGCCGACTCGGCGAATCGCGCCGTCAGTTCCGGAAAACGCTCCGCCACCACCCACACGCGGTCTCGGGACGGATTGACGTTGGTGAATACTCGCAAGATGCGCCCGCCGCGGGTGGGACGGCTGGGAAACGCGTCCACGTGCAGTAAGTCGTTTCGCTTGTGCAGCGGCAAGTTGCGGCCCTCTTCTTCAAGGGGACGAAAGCTGGCGTAATCCATCTGGAATTTTCCCGCGTAGGGCGCGAGAAACAACGAAACGAACTTTCGCACCGCCGCCGCGTAGCGCTGCATGATGTCGTGCACGCGCGGCTCGTTAGCGGAATCTGCGAAACCGCGCAGCAAGTCCTGTTCCGGGCGGTACGAGATGTTCTTGTGCAGACGCGAATCGGCAGGCTTTAACGAAACCAGAAACTCGATGTCGCCCGGCGGTAAGGCGAAGGGCGGCGCGGGAAAAAACAGAATCTCGCCTTTCTCCAGTTCCGAGCAATAGTGGCGCGCGCGCCACAGAAAATCGCCTCCGGCCGTCCAACCACCCGATCCGTAGTCGTCAACTTTCAGCCAGGCCATTGGACCTCGACAGCGCGCTTCAAATTTCGCGTGGGCATCGGAGACTCAGCTCTCAGGATTCTGTGTGCGATCGTAGGTCGTCCCTCCGGGACTTGAGTCGTTCTACTACTCTACCCCGCGCTGAAGCGCGGGGCTAAGCTGGGCCGCCCCTCCGGGGCTGGTGTGAATCGGTTGTGCATGCTTACTGCACTTCGACCGAAACCAGTTCTCCTTCGCTCTTCCCCACCGCGCGGTAGTTTACGGACACGATCCGGTTCTTCCACTCGCAGGAAAACTGCTCCTCGCCAATCACCAGCATCGATTTGTAATCGGGCGTATGCAGTTTATAGGTCTTCATGCCGGCCAGGATCGTGACAATCGCCTCGGGCGGCTTGGCGCAATCGCTCGCCACCAGTTTGCCTTTCAGATGCTGCACCGGCCCCGTCGTACCAGGCTTCGGCGGCGCGGGGTTCGGCGAAGTCTCGGAATCTTCATCGTCACCGGAACTACTCACCGCCGCAGGAGTGCTCGCCGCCCCCGCCGGCGCCTGGGCCTCTCCCGCGTGCTGCGGACGGATTCCGTATTTTTGCAGAGCAGCCAGGTCTTCCAATTGCCGCTTTGCTGCTGCCGCCACTCGCGGGTCCGGCCCGGTCTTCAGACGGGTAAACATGTCTCGCGCCTGGTCCCACTTCTTCCCTGCAACGTAGATCTGGCCGAGATTGAACTGGTATTCCAGATTGCGGGGCGAAAGCGAAATCGCCAGCCGTTGTGCCTCCAGCGCGGAGTTGATTCCGCCCCCCTCCACGCGCGCCATGCCCAGCATGTTGTAGGCTTCGGCGAACTCCGGATACCAGTCGAGTACGGCGCGCAGGTCTTGCATCATGTTGGCCAAGCCCTGTATCTCGTGATGCGTCGCCTCCGCCCGGCGGTACTTCAAGACGGAACGGTAATACCAGATCCACGGATCGCGGGCGTCGAGGTCCGACGCTCTCTCGAGTTCGTCCCCGGCTTCGTCGAACTTCTTTTGCTGCAAGTGGTCCCAGGCCAGTGCGCGGCGAGCTGCCTCGTTGTCTTTCGGATCCTCGGTGAGTTGCTGGAGCTCGTGCAGCGCCTGATCGCGACGCTCCGGAATCCGCGCCATCACATCGCCGATCACGGCTCTAGCTTCCGCATCTGTCACGGGGCTTACTGTCATCCCGATCTCGTCCGGGCCGAACGGAACCGGGAGATGATACGGTTGCGCGACGTCGGCCTGGTCGAGCGGCTGCTTCGAACGATCCATGGCAATGCCCAGGTTGCTCAAGGAGCGGAAGTGGGCCTTGACCGCCTCCTCTAGCAGCGCCGGCGACAGATCGAAGGCCTGCACGATCGCTTTCTCGACCGGAACCTTCTGGTTCAGCACCAGGTCGAAATAGACGCCGGCCTCCGGCAGCCTGTTTTTGTTGATCAAGTAGTGGACCACCATCCACGACTGCGCGTAGTACAGCGTGTGATGCGTTCCCTCGCGCGCGCCTGAGCCATCATGCTTCATGGTGAACAGATCGACCATGTTGAGCCACACCGGCGAGCTCACCAGTTGCGTCAAGGATTGCGGCGTGTTTGGGTTGCGCCGCAGTTCCTCGAAGATGTCCTCGTACCACTCGGAGGCCAGTTCCGGATCGCCGCCGATATCTACGCCCTTGTTGTCCACGCGCAGGGAGCCGAAGTATTCCGCCAGTCCCTCGTCGAACCAGCCTTGTGCGGGCGGATAGTTATGGTTCAACAAATAGTGCGCCAGCGGATGCGCGATCGCCCGCCACGGGTCGGGCTGGAAAAGATTCAGGACAATGTAAATGCGGTCGGTCCCGGGCACAAAAAACGCTTTCGCCATATTCTGCTTGGTGGGAGCGATGAATCCGAAATATTTGTCGCTCTTCAGCGCAACCACGGTGATCGGCACGGACATCTTTAGCTTGTCCCGGAGCAGCACTTGGCCGAAAAGCGCCCGCATCTGCTCCATCCGGAGCGCCACTTCTCGCCCACGCTTGTCGCCGGCATCAGTTAATACGTAAAAATGCGCGGAATGGACTTCGTGCCACTTGGGTTCATCGCCAGCGAAGGCGGGGCGCACCCCGTGACATACCCCAAGCAAGAGGATCGCAGCGACAATGGCGGATTTTCGAAGACGCTTCATGGCGGAGGCTCAGGGAAGCCTGCAAAAATGCTAGCACGCCATCCCCAGGGAACACACTGTGGTAGAGTGCGTTCTTTCCGGCGATGAATCCCCCGCGGAGTGTTGAAGCGCATGCCTACACCAGTCGTCTCCCCGGTTTCCCACGTCTCTGATACCGCCCGCTGGGTGGCGATGTACCGCGCCATGGAATCCGAACGGCCCGATGCTTTGTTCCACGATACCTGGGCGCGAAAGCTCGCCGGCCCGGAAGGCGAAGCGATCCTGCGCGGTATCCCGAAAGGCCGCGAAATGGCGTGGCCGATGATCGTGCGCACGCACGTGATGGACGAATTGATCCTGCGCGCGATCAGCCAGGATGGCGTCGACACCGTGCTGAACCTTGCCGCGGGACTCGACGCGCGTCCCTACCGGCTCCCGCTGCCGGCGTCGCTGCGCTGGATCGAAGCGGACTTTGCCGACATACTCTCCTACAAACAGCGGATTTTGGCCGACGAGCGGCCGCACTGCACGCTCGAATTTGCCAGCGTGGATCTGACCGACGACACCGCCCGCGGCGCGTTCTTCAGCAGGGTCGGTACATCCGCGTCGCGCACCTTTGTAATCACCGAAGGATTGCTCGGGTACCTGCAAAGCGAGCAGGTGGCCAGGCTGGCCGCCGACCTGAGCGCGCAGCCGTCCTTCCGCTGGTGGCTGACCGACCTGGCTTCCCCAGACCTCCTCAAGAGGCTCAACAAGACCTGGGGCAAAGCGTTGCAGAGAGCCCCGCTGATCTTTGGACCCACCGAGGGCACACAATTCTTCGAGCCCCACGGCTGGCGCGAGAAAGAGTACCGCTCCATGTTCGAAGAATCCCTGCGCTTGAACCGGACCATGCGCTTCGCGCGAATTTTCCGGCTAATCGGGCACCTTTATCCAAAGAAAATGCGGGAGCGTTTCAAGCGCTTCTCAGGCATCGTGCTGTTCGAAAGGAAGTAAGGTCCGACTGTAGCGCCGGCACCTTGCCGGCAGTCCCGAGGGCGCCTCGCCCTCGGACACGGCATCAGGGAACGCCTCACAAACTCCCTTCTGATTCGCAACCCTTGCCACTACACTTACGCCGTGCCCCCCACTTCCCGGCTCGCCTGGATCGACTGGATGCGCGGCCTCGCCTGCCTGCTGATGTTCCAGACGCACTGCTACGACTCGTGGCTGGGCGGCGAGGCGCGTAAGACCACGTTCTTTATGTGGTCGCAGCTGGGCGGGACGCTGCCGGCCCCGCTCTTTCTCTTTCTCGCGGGCGTTTCGTTTGCGCTGGTTGCTGACAAACTCGTCCGCAAGAATGTGAGTGCGGGCGAAATCACCCGCACCATGGCGCGGCGCGGCGCCGAGATCTTTGCTTTCGGACTGCTCTTTCGCCTTCAGGAATACCTGATCGCCTGGGGATGGGCGCCCTGGACCGACCTGTTCCGTGTGGACGTCCTGAACATGATCGGGCTTTCCATGATGCTTATGGCGCTGACCTGCGGAGCGGCGCTGCGTCTGGCGAACCCGCAACATCAACATCAACATCAAAGACCGGCGCTGCTCACAGCGGCGGTACTGGGCACGGCGTTGATCGCGCTGCTTACGCCGCCGCTGTGGACTACCGGGCGCCTCTCCTGGCTCCCCTGGCCGATTGAGTCCTACATCAATGGCGTGCACAATCTTGGTGCGCCGCAGCCGTGGCTCTTCCCCATCTTCCCGTGGACGGCTTTTGCCTTTGCCGGTCTGGCCGCGGGATTTGTTCTCTTCAGCGACTGGAGCCGGGCGCACACGTCCCAGACTCTCGCGCTCTTCGGGGGTGCGGGGGTTGGCCTGATCGCAGCCGCACGTTGGCTCGATCATCTGCCCACGCAGCTCTATTCCGTTTACGACTACTGGCACACCAGCCCGAACTTCTTTCTCATGCGCGTGGGACTTCTACTCATGATTGCTTTCCTGAGCTATGCTTGGTGCCGCTGGGGACTGGGCGCGCGCGGGTTCAGTCCGCTCATTCAGCTCGGCCACACTTCCCTGCTCGTCTATTGGGTTCACATCGAGTTCGTTTACGGACGCTTTTCGCTGCTGCCGAAACGATCCGTGGGAATCGCCACCGCTTCCCTGGGCTTGCTGACGATCTTCCTGATGATGCTGGCGCTGTCGATGTTGCGCACCCGCATTGACTGGAAAGCCGTGGTGCACTCGCTGCGGGTAAAAATCTTCGCATCGACGATGATCGAGTAGCGCCGCCCCTTCGGCCAAGGCCTCCGGGCAGGCTCGGCGGCTGTCGTGGGGGCGTCCTCGCCCCCACCCGCGAGCGCAAGATCGGTCTCTGTCGCAACTGCCCTCTTGCCCTCAGAATTCTTGGCGATCACGATCCGAGGTCTTGGCTCGAAGCTCGTGGCTCGCAGCGGAGTTTGGTGTTTCACCTCTGCAATCTGACCTCTAACCTCTGATCTTGTCACTCAGCCCGTCGCTTGATTGCTCGCAGCCACGTGTAACGAAGCAAGGAGCTTCCCGGGTAGATTGTCCGCCAGTAGGCCGCGAAGCGGCGGCGTGCCTTAGCGTCGGTCGCATAGATGCGCGTCTCTGTCGTCACCATCGTGGTGTCCGGGCCGGCATCTTCGACAAGGAAATTCATCGCCGCCAGCGCAAACCCCGGTGCGTGCAGGGCCTTGAACCCCTCCGGCGTAGGACGTCCGCTTGGCCGCCATCCTCGGGGAACTGCCACTGCCGTGCCCAAGACAATCTCGTGATTCGGTTCTTCCGCCAGCAGGAAAAACGACGTCCTGGTGGCGACATCAAGAATGGGTTCGTGCGAGGGAGCATTCAGGATACCCTCGGGCCCAGGACGACCGAAACGCCGGATCCACGTCAGGGTCCGGAAGAGAGAAATTTCGTCGGCGGTCACCGCCTTGACCGCGGCATAGACTTTTTCTTTCGAAGCGGCGACACGAATGGAATGGAATTCGCTGAACTGATACACGGGCACGACTTGGTCGAGCTGCGTGCGCGGTGAAACCACACGTGTTTCCCCGGCGGGAAGAAACCAACCGGCAAGCACCAGTAGAAATCCAGTTCCCAGCAGGAAGGCTGCCGGCGGCCGAGTGCGGATTCCAAGCCAGGATTGCGGCTTGAGACAAGAAACCCCACCGAAGAAGCCCGCAATCAGGCCAAGGTAGACAATCACGACGCCGAGCACGGCTCTATCGTATCCCACGTCATGCCAATCCTGCCGCCGACAGCTGGAGAACAGCGTTCGCTACCAGCCTGAGCCCGATCTCCCAATTCTGGCGCGCTCTGGCTTGGTCGTCTCCATAGCCGCTTACATACACGGTGCAGTAGAAGCCTTCCCGGGGTTTCCCTTCGCCTGCGTAGTAGCCTCGCCGCACGCACACCTCGGCCGCGGACGCCGTTTCCGGAGTCTGCCGCAACAATTCAACCAGTCGTTTCGCAAAGAGTTCGTGGAATGGGAACGATTCGCGACGATCGGTGCGTGAGAAAACCAGGTCCACATAACTCGCAAACTTGTGCGCCGCGCCGAAGATATCTTCCTCCGCGCTCAGCTCTGCGGTGGCCCAGGCATCGCACTTCGCGCTCTCGACCATGCTAGTCGCCGAGTTGACCGCTCGCAGAAACTCGGCGAGTTCGGGAAACTGGTTTGCTTCTTCCACTCGCGCCAGCATCTCGGGCTGCCGCTTCAAATCGAAGTACGCAAGTCTCCCATCCGGATCAGTCCAGGGAAAATCGAGGGCCGGATCTTCGCGCCCGAGTTCGATTGAGAAGTCGGCGTCCATCAAAACCTGCGCAGGAAGTTCACGATCTGGCTCTCGGCCCAGAATCCACCGTCCTGGCCGTTGCGCGATCCAAGAAAGGCGCAGTGGCCGCCATCTTCCGTCTCGATGAAAGCGATGTTGGGATTGGAGCCGATCTTGCGCCGTGTCTCCGGCAGGATGCGCACAAACGGATCGTTCGCGGCGTGCACGATCAAGGCCGGCGCCGAGATCCGTTCCACCACCTGCGCGGCCGAGGCCCGCGCGTAGTAATCGTCCGCTCCGCTGAAGCCACAGTAGTAGGCGGTGATCTGGTGGTCGAAATCGCGCAGGCTGCGCATACCCCGCATCCGGCCCACATCGAAGTGCCCGGGAAACAGGCTTGCCTTGCGCATCATCCGGCGGCGCAGGTTGAAAAGAAAGTAGAGCTCGTAGATCCGGTTGGCCGGTTCGTGCAGCGCGTCCGCCGAGGCCGCCAGGTCCATCGCCGGGCAACAGGCCGCGACCGCGCGAAACTGGGGCGGTCCCTGGGATCCCCACTCTCCCGCGAGTTTCAGCACCAGGTTGCCGCCCATGGAGAAGCCAGCCAACGCCAGATGGGAAACGCCATCCCGCGCGATCACCTCCCGCGCCACGGCCGCTACATCGTTCGACAGGCCGGAGTGGTACAGCACCGGAGCGAGCACGTCCGTGCCACCACAACTGCGCTGGTTGTAGCGGATGACGTTCATGCCCGCCGCCAGCGCCTTCTCCGTGACCCCGAGGACGTACTGCGATTCGCTCGAACCCTCGAGCCCGTGCACGATGATGATGGTCAGCGGTTTCGCGCGGTCGGCCTGCCAATGGCAATGGCAGAGCACCTGGATGCCGGGCGCCACCTCAATCAGACGCTCTTCGGGCACAGGCAGATTGAAACGGCGCGGTATCAGGAAGCTGGCAACGGTCTGCATATGCCCGCCGCGCAACCAGCGGCGCGGCACGAACGTCTCGGGTGATTGCGAAGTCTTCACCCTCTGATATTAAATAGAGACAGAGATTTTCGCCGGGGGTTGTCCAGTGCCGATCTTCGAGTACATTTGCCAGGAATGCCAGCACAGGTTTGAAGCGCTCGTTTTCGGCAAGGACAAGGCCTCTTGCCCGAGGTGTCAAAGCAAGAAGCTCGCGCCGCAACTCTCGGTGTTTGCCGTGCCGGCGAAGAGCGGCTCAGCGTCCCCCGTCGCGGCGGGCCCCTGCGGATCCTGCGGCGATTCTCGCGGACCGGGCGCCTGCTCGCTCGATGACTAGAAGCCCACCGCCATCTCCCATTTGACAGTACAAAGCAGCAGGCGGCACTATTCCCCGAACGTTTGTACAAAATCTCGGGTGTGTGCATGCAAGTGCACAAGGGGCGCCACATGAAAACGAGGATGAAGCTGGCAGCGGTGGCACTGCTGCTCGTTACTGGAATCGCAGTTTCCCTTGCTCAAAAGTCGAATCCAAATGCGGACGAACAGGCTATTCGGAAACTGGACAAGGACTGGTCGGCTGCGGCGCAAAGCAAAGATGTCGACAAAACGGTTTCGTTTTACGCGGAGGACGCGTCTGCATTTCCATACAATGCTCCCATCGCAACCGGCAAGGAGCAGATTCGGCAGGTGTGGTCGCACCTGACGTCGCTGCCAGGGTTTGCGCTCACCTTCGCTCCGACCAAAATCGAAGTGGCAAAGTCAGGCGATCTGGCTTATGACGTCGGAACCTTCGAGTTGAAGCTCAATGATGCCCAGGGAAATGCCACAACTACGGCTGGTAAGACCGTTGTCGTGTGGAAAAAGCAGCCGGACAAGCAGTGGAAGGTGATTGTCGACATTTTCAATACCGACAAATGAGGCCGACCGAATAACTCATCCCGCCACTTTCCACTGCCCATCGGTAATCAGCGGCGTGTAACTTACGTGATGTTTCACCACGCTCCGGCTCGTCCTATGATCCACCACACATGGACCGCCGAAAAGAGCGCAGACTGGACCTGGAGCTGTCGGTGCAGATCTGGGGAGTGGACCGGAATGCACGTCCCTTTGCGGAACTGGTGCGGGCCACGAGCTTGAGTGCAGGCGGCGCCGTCCTTCTCGACGTGCACTCCAAGATTCATGCCGGTGAACTGCTCGACGTGCAGCACGAAGCCCGGCGCGCACAATTCCGGGTGGTCTGGACGCGACCGGGAGAAACCGGAATCCAGGCTTTGCCTTGCGAGACTCCGATCTTTGGAGTCGGATTGCCCAAGACATTTGAGATGGCGGGAACCGGATAAGTTTACGCGGATTTGACTCCCGCCACTCTTTCCTCGGTCAGAAACTTCGCAAATACTTCGTTGGAGAACAGGCGACCGCGGGCCGTCAGGCAAATTCTCGTGCCCCGCCTTTCGAGCAACTTCTCTTGAACGCACTCTTCGATCGCCGGCTCGCAAGCGGCGATACTCTCCCGGCTGAAATCAGCGCATAGCCGTTCGAGATCCACTCCATGATTCAGCCGCAGGCCAAGGAAGAAGCTTTCTTCCAGCGCTCCGTGTTCTGAGACCGGAGTCACTGCGTGCGGCCCGCGATTCATGTAAGCATCGAGCGAGTCGGGTGTCGAGAAGCGAACGGCCTTGACGCTCAAAAGGCCGCTGGTGGCAAGCATCGAGTGGGCATCAACGCCGAAGCCGACATACGGCTGGCGAGTCCAATACTTGAGGTTGTGGCGCGACTCACAGCCACGGCGCGCGAAATTCGAAATTTCGTACTGCGCGATGCCGGCGGCGTTCAGCGAGTCGCAGGCCTGGAGATAGAAATCCGCCGTCGCGCCTTCATCCGGCACGAAGTGGGCGTGGTAGCGAGTGCCGCCGGCAATCAGTTCCCTTCCGAGACGCGAGTCTTCATCGACTTCGAGCATGTAAACGCTGACATGCGGCACATCGGTCGCGATGGTCTCGCTCAGCGAAAAGGTCCAGCTCTCCGCCGTCTGGTACGGCAATCCGGCAATCAGGTCAATATTGATGTTGCGGAGTCCGGCCTGCCGCAAGCGCGCGATTTCTTCCAGAACGGTAGCGCGTTTGTGCAAGCGTCCAACCGAGTGCGCTTCCTGATCCACGAAAGATTGCACGCCCAGGCTGACTCGATTGACTCCGCACGCTAGGAGAGTTTCGATCAGGACGGGAGTCAGCGTCCCGGGCGCGCATTCGACCGTGACCTCTGCATTGGAGACGCTCGCGAATCGCGCCTTGACGGCGTCAAAAATCCGCACTAGTTGTTCCGGATCGAGGATCGACGGAGTCCCTCCGCCCAAATAAATGGAATCAACCGTTTCCGGCAAAATGCATCCAAGCTCTGATGCTATTCGCTGCCCGCCCGCGATATCCTCGAGCACGCGTGCCACATAGCTTTCATAAGCGGCTTTCGAGAACACGTCGGAGGCGAAATTGCAGTAGCTGCACTTGGTCCGGCAGAACGGCACCGAGATGTAGAGGCCCAAAGTCATCCTGTTCTGTATTCTATGGGACCCGAAACTTTATCTCCTCCTTTTGACAACTCCAGGAGCGGACTGAGGTACCTTGGAACAACCAATGAAACGCGTGGTCATCACCGGCATGGGCGTGGTCAGCCCGAATGGCATCGGAAAGGAAGCTTTCAGCCGGGCCCTTCTTGCGGGCACGTCGGGTGTGAAGAAGATTACGCGCTTCGACCCGTCGTTCCTGCCGGTGCACATCGCAGGCGAGATTCAGGACTTCGACGAACTGGCCTGGGTGGACGCGCGCGAGCGCAAACACGTTTCGCGCTCGGTGCCGCTGTCGGTGGCGGCGTCCGCGGAGGCGATCGCCGACGCGGGATTGGATCCGCAGGCCATGTCCCCCGAAGAAAAGCGCCAGATCGGCGTCATCCTGGGCACGGGCGGCGGCGCGCAGGAGTTCACCGAAGAGCAGTATCGCTTGTGGCACACCGGACACGTAAAGCAGGCCAGCGTCTTCTGTATTCCTTCCGGCACGATGGGCACTCTCTCCAGTGAAATTTCCATGCGCTTCGGATTCCGCGGGCCAAGCCACGTCGTGACCACGAACTGCACGTCTTCGACCGACGCCCTTGGCTATGCGTTGGACCAGATTCGGATTGGCACCATACCGATCGTGTTAGCGGGAGGCGTCGATGCTCCGCTCAGCCCGGCAACCGTCAAGGCGTACACGCTGCTGCGCGCGCTCACCCCACTATGGAACGACGCCCCGGAGCGAGCTTCGCGTCCCTTCTCTGCCGATCGCAGCGGCTTCGTGCTGGCCGAAGGTTCGTGGATGTTCATCCTGGAAGACTACGAGCATGCGCGGGCGCGGGGTGCGCGCATTTACGCGGAACTGGCCGGTTACGGCTCAACTTGCGAGGCGCTTCATCGCGTACGCCTCGGCGAAGACGGCGAAGAGCCGGCGCGCGCGATCACGCTGGCGCTCGAAGACGCGGGCACTGCGCCGGAGCAAGTTGACTATGTGAATCTGCACGGCACCTCGACCGAACTCAACGACCGGGTTGAGACCCGCGCCGTAAAGCTGGCTCTGGGCGAACGCGCCGGAAAGATTCCGACGTCGGCACTGAAATCGCAGATCGGACATCCCCAAGGCGCTTCGGGCGCAGCCGGAGTGGCAGCGACCCTGGTGGCCATGAAGCACGAACTGATCCCTCCTACCATCAACCTGGACCAACCCGATCCCACATGCGACCTGGATTATGTCCCCGACGTGGGGCGGCGAGCGGTTATCGGACACGCGGTCTGTAACTGCGTGGGATTCGGGTCGAAGAATTCGGCGCTGGTGCTGCGAAGACTGTAGTAAGTCGAACGTCTCATTCGTGCTCCGCCCCATGGATTGCGTGCACTCCCTGCTGCAGTCTATACATTCGGCATTTTTTCTGGTTGAATGACTTATTCAGGAGGCTTGTCGTGCGTAAGTTATCCACCCTGATTCTTTCTCTCCTTCCCAGTCTCGTTCTTGGCGGAGTCTGCCAATCCCAGGACACGGCCGGCATCTATTTGGCCAGGATGGAGCACCAGACGCGGGAGGAGGACGTCTGTATTCTAGTTCTAAAAGACGGCCGCTATCACCTTGAACGCGCTGCCATGGGACGTGTGCGGGTGTTTGACGGAACCCTTGGATCGCCGGCCTTGACGGAACTCGAGCCGCTTCTCGCTGTGAATCGTCTCGTCGACCTGAAGCAAAGCCAGATCGAGTCGACGCCAGTGGGAGAAGACATCGATCAGGCCATGATCACGATCTCTCGCCCAAATGGTCCGCAGACCTTGACTTTCTCGAGCGGCAAGAGCCGAAAACCGTTTAAATCGGAGATCGATCCGATCCTGAAGTGGCTGGAAAGCAACAAGCAGCAGCAAAATCCGATTCCAAATGCGGTGAGTACTCGATGCATGCCCCCGCGCGCTGTCGAGGCGGCCGCTGGAGGGGCCACATCTACAATCTCCAACCCGTACATGATGCGGATTGTCGTCGACCGTTACGAAAAAGCCGGCAGCGGAACTACTCTCTCACTCGACAAAGGTACGGCTGGAGAGATGGTCGGCGGAGTGGGCAGGACTCCGGCGATGGATGCGAGCGCTTTCAAGATCACGCGCACCTGCGCGATCGTGTATAACAGCGGCCGTTATCGTCTCGAAAAAAGCGTTCGGGAGTCTGGCATCGCGACGCGATCCGAAATCTATCGCGACACGATCAATAAGGCGCAACTCGCCGGATTACGCGAGCTGCTCGACAACCCGAAGCTTGCGGCGTTACCCGACAATGTTGCGCCAGCCAGCTTCGGACGCGCAGGGGACCTCGTCAGCTTGGCCGTACCCCGCGACAAGAGCGTGCAAGCGGTCAGTGTTGCCACCTTTGCCCCGCGACCGGCGTCCGCGGATCTGCGGGAAGCCGCCTACACAGCCCTCAGCGCGAACTTCGGATTGACGAACCCGATTCGGAAATGGATCAAGCAAAACATCGAGGAGCACAAGACCCAGCAACTGAAAGATGTGCCTTCCACGGTTTGCGTGCCCTCGACGCAGCCAGAGTAAGGGGGTGTTGGTGTGAAACTTCTGAAAGCCGCACTCGTACTCCTGCTTGCCGCGGTTTCCCCTTTCCAGGCCTACGCCCAGTCCAGCACTCGGGCGTTTGTAGCCCGTATTCACAGGACCCTAATCGGTCACTTTACAGGGCTGCATTCGTCGTGTGTTGTCGTTCATGAGGACGGTCGGTATCGACTGGAAGACTTGCAGCAAGACCTGGGTGGAGGTCCTGTGAGTACGAGGATCTACCTAGATTCGATGCCTGAACCTATGGTTCGGCGGTTGCACACCATCGTTGACGACAAGCGATTCATCGATATCAGGGCCCCTGTTAATAACGATCGGATCATCAATTCCGTGGACTCCATTTCTGTGACCGTCCCCCGGCAGCATGGTACGCAGGATTTCTCATTTCTGGATCTCGACTCTCGCAAGCCCTACGACAAGGCCTTGAAACCCCTGCTGGAATGGTTTCGCGAAGTTCAGAAAAAGAAGTTACCACCGCAAAAGGGAGCGGCTTCGAACAAGTGTGCAGACTGACCGTATTGGCTGCCCTCTGTGGCCTCTCACTGGCGCTCACCCAGGAAGTGCCTCCCCGCACGGACGGAGTTTCCTACCTGCTGCGGCTGGAGCGGCTTCGTCCCGGCCAAGACGTCTGTGTGCTGGTGCGAGGGGATGGCCTGTATCATCTCGAGATCCTGTATCGGGCGAAGGCGCGCATTCTCGAGGGTGCGCTGCCGCCCGAGACATTGCGTGATTTGGTGCGGACCCTGTCCCAGGACAAGCTCTTCCAGCTCCAGCAACAGGACATCCATACTCCCCTCGTGCAATCGGGCCTTGACGAACTTTCGGTGAGCGTTCTCCGGGCCGGGTCATTGGCAGAACCTTTCCTTTGCCGGTCCGCAGAGCCGCGAGCCGTTCCGGGACGTTCTCGATCCTCTCTTGAAATGGCTTGACGAAGTACAGAAAGAAAGAGCTCGCGAACTCAGCGAAGAGTCTGGCCGCAACAACTGTCTTCCGCCGCAAGATATCCAGCTCAGGAAACGGCCGGGCGAAACGCCACCCGGAGGTGCAAGCGGGAGCGCCGGCGAGCAAGAGGCATCCTTGCCGGCCTACATCGTGCGAATACACATCAGTCATTTCGGCAGTGGGAAAGCGGAGGACTCCTGTCTCATTGTTTATGATTCTGGAGCCTATCACCGGGTGCGGCAGTCACAGAGATTCGGCAGTAAGGAAGTGCACTCGCTCGTGCTTGATGGGAACTTTGCCCAGGAGAAAGTTCGTTCTCTTCGCGAGATCCTTGACGCTAACGAGATAAAGAACCTGGTTTCCGAAGATCCGCCTCGTAGCGTGAGCGTGGAAGCAACTGTCACACATCTGTCGATTCCAAGAGACCGGAACACACAGCAGATTACGGTGTGGAAGTATTTCGACACCCGCGGAATAGGAGCAGCCCGGATGAAGGGTGTGGACGACCACGGAACCAAGCTGGTGAAACCGTTAACCGAGTGGCTCAAAGCAAACCTGCACGAGGACAAAGAAGTGCCGTCTCCCGAACGTCACAATCCCAAATGCCTGCCGGAACGTTGAGGAAATTCGGCAAAGACCCCCAGTTTTTCCATCCTCCCCGCCCTCTCGGCCATCTATTTAGGGTAATCTTTTATCCGGTTCTGTCTCTGCCCGATGGCCTCCAACCAGGAAGAAGAAGTAATCGGCAAAGCCTATGACAGCCGGCTGATGCGGCGGCTGCTCACCTATCTGCGTCCCTACAAGTGGCACGTGGCGATCGCGCTGGTGGCGATCGTCCTGAAATCGGTAGCCGACGTCCTCGGGCCCTTCCTCACCAAGGTCGCCATCGACAAATATCTGGCCAAGGCGCCCAACGCCCACTCCTGGATCGGCGACCGGCTCAACGATAGCGCCCTGATCGGCATCGCGCAGATCGGCGGCCTGTATATCGGGCTTCTGATCTTCACGTTTACGCTGGAATTCATCCAGACCTACACCATGCAGTGGACCGGCCAGAAAGTGATGTTCGATCTGCGCAGCCAGATCTTCCGCCACCTCCAGCACATGCATGTCGGCTTCTTCGACAAAAACCCGGTCGGCCGCCTGGTCACGCGCGTCACCACCGACGTGGACGCGCTCAACGAAATGTTCACCGCCGGCGTGGTCTCGATCTTCGAAGATGTCTTCGTGCTCGCCGGCATCGTCGGCATCATGTTGAACATGAACTGGAAGCTGGCGCTGATTACCTTCGCCGTGCTCCCGCTCATCATCTTCGCGACCAAGATTTTCCGCGACAAGGTTCGCGATTCCTATCGCCGCATTCGTACCGCCATCGCGCGAATCAATTCCTACCTGCAGGAAGCCGTTTCCGGCATGCTTGTTTTGCAGCTCTTCAACCGCGAGAAGCGCGCCTTCAAGCAGTTCTCCGACATCAACGCCAGCCACATGGAGGCGTTCAAAGACGCCATCATGGCCTACGCGGTCTACTACCCGGTGGTCGAAATCCTGTCGGCGATTGCGATTGCCTCCATCATCTGGTTTGGCGGAAACAACGTGATCCGCGGCGTGGCGACCCTCGGTGTGCTGGTCGCGTTCATGCAGTACGCGCAGCGCTTCTTCCGTCCGATTCAGGACTTGAGCGAGAAATACAACATCCTGCAGTCGGCGATGGCGGCCGGTGAGCGCGTCTTCCGACTGTTGGACACGAAAGTCGAGATCACCTCGCCCGCAGTGACCCAGCGGCCGCAGGGCCCAGGCCGCATCGAGTTCGACCATGTGTGGTTCGCGTATCGCACTGTTCCTGCGGCCAGCAGCGGCGATGGCAGCTCCACAGCACGTGTGGGGACGGGTCTCCGACCCGTCCAAGCCGAGCGCAGCTCGGCAGAGGCAGCCAGTGTCCTCCCCACACCCGACTGGGTCCTCCGCGACGTGAGCTTTGCGCTCGACCCCGGCGAAACCGTCGCCGTAGTCGGCCACACCGGCGCCGGCAAGACCACTCTGATCTCGCTGCTCATGCGCTTCTATGACGTCCAGAAAGGCGCCATCCGCATCGACGGCGTGGATATCAAAGACATGGACCTGAAGGACTTGCGCTCCCGCTTTGGCACCGTCTTGCAGGATCCGTTCCTGTTCTCCGGAACCGTGGCCGGAAATATTCGCCTGGGGACAGGCTGGATCGAAGACGCCGACGTCGAACGCGCCGCCGAAGAAGTGAACCTGGCCGACTTCATCCGCACCCTGCCCGGCGGATTCAAAGAAGAAGTGCGCGAGCGCGGCTCGACGCTCTCGACCGGCCAGAAGCAGCTGATCTCATTCGCCCGCGCCCTGGCGCACGATCCGAAGATCCTGATCCTCGACGAAGCCACCTCGAGCGTGGACACCGAAACCGAATTCCGCGTCCGCGACGCCCTCAGCCGCATGGTCGAAGGCCGCACTTCGCTGATCATCGCCCACCGCCTCTCGACCATCCAGCGCGCCGACAAAATCATCGTCATGCACAAAGGCCAGGTGCGCGAGATGGGATCGCACCAGCAACTGCTCGCCCAACGCGGAATTTACTGGAAGCTGTATCAGCTGCAGTACAAGGATCAGGAGATTAGTGTGGCGCGGGCGCCCTCGCCCGCGAACGGGCCGGGAGTCGGGGTGCGGGGCGACGACTAGAACCCAACCTCGTAAGCCGGTGGAGGAGCTCACATCTTCCCGCTAGTTTCAGGCGACTCTCGCGAGGGTACTTCTCCCTTGACCTGCAGGTTGAGCGGCGATCTAATGAATACTTTCTTGTAGGCAAAAACAGAATTCTAAGGGGCTAGGTTTCGTCACCACTCGTCGTGGATTCTACGCTCAAGGATAGCGTTCCTCCCTACCTCGGTGGCGATCTGACAGATCGCTACTCTAAGAGTTGCCGAGATGTGGACGTCTGTGGTCTCATGCCCGGCGAGAACAACTTACTCACAGCTTCGTTCTGGTTCTGGCGGTGGGATGCTGCCCCGGGGGTGTTAGACGTCGGCCTGATCGCCAAGGAACTGACTGCGACACGGGCTGCGATGCTTGACGGACCACAAGGCCTCGCCACTGAGGGCAACGCTCTTCGCGCTTGTGAGAGGCAATCTGGTGCCGTCGGTAAGACCCCGAGCGAGCGGCCCGCGTTGGGCAGGCCTTTTGGGGGTTTCATTTGCTCGTCACTCGATATATTCGCAGCATTGAGACGGACCGGGACGAACATCAGCCCTCCCCGGTTTCTAGGTGGCGTATCCGAGGTGTATCCTGGGCACATCTGGACGATTCTCGCTGGCCGGCATCTTCCAAACAAATCCACTGACGAAGGTCGCCTGGCGCGAAAGAGCATTCTTGAAGCTCTTGGCGTCTCAGGTCTCCCCGAGCTGCCAACCCACGACCAGAACGACGCCTGTGTTGCGGCGTTGTTGGCGGCAGCCGCGGATAGTGCTGTCCCGGGCATAACTCCGACGGGAATTGGTTCTCCGCTATTCGCTGACCCTGATGGCACGCTCCGCGAGGGAGTGATGGTTGCTCCGGAGGTGACTGCCAAGACACGCGAGTTGATTTCCGAGGCTCTTCGCAAAACTGGACGCAGATAAAGAACCTTAGCTCCGGGTGAGACGCCCTGAGGAAACCGCTTCAGACGGCGGCGCTACTTGTCCCAAGTACAATGTCCCCGTGCAAATCCTGATCTCCGCCGGTGAAGCCTCCGGCGAAATGTACGGCGCGCAACTGATGGAGGCGCTACGCCGGCGTGAGTCTTCTCTCGCTTTCTTCGGCGCGGGCGGAGAGCGCATGGGCGCCGCCGGCTGCGAGATCGTCGTCGACGCCAAAGATCTCGCCGTCGTCGGCATCACTGAGATTCTCAGCCATCTCCCGAAAATCTACGGACTCTTCCGAAAACTGATTCGCGCGGCCGACGAGAAACGCCCCGCGCTCGCCATCGTCATCGACTCGCCCGCCTTCAACTGGCGTGTAGCCCGCCAGATGCGCAAGCGCGGCATCCCGGTCGTGTACTACGTCTGCCCGCAGTTCTGGGCGTGGCGTCAGGGACGGGTGCGGCTGCTCCGCAAGTACATCAACCAGGCGCTCGTGATCTTTCCCTTCGAAGAGAATTTCTATCGCGCTCGCGGCGTGGATGCGACGTTTGTCGGACATCCGCTGGCCGACCTGCCTACGCCGGAGATTTCGCGCTTTTACTATGCCGCACAGCAGGCGCTCGACCACGTCAAGCCTTGGATCACCCTCATGCCCGGCAGCCGCCGCAAGGAAGTCCGGATGAACCTGCCGACCATCCTCGAAGCGGCCGCCAAGCTGGGCCAGGACTACGAATTCCTGCAGCCGGTTGCGCGAACACTTGAGCCCGCGTTCCTCAGGGATTTGATGGAGACGCGGCAAGCCGCGTCTCTACCTGGAAGCAGCGTTCACCTCGTCCCCGAAGCCTTGCCCGCCCTGTACCATTCGCGCGCCGGAATCGTCGCCAGCGGCACTGCCACCGTCGAAGCCGCCATCATGGGGACGCCGTTCGTCATGGTGTACCGCGTCTCTCCGCTGACGTACGCGCTGGGCAAACCGCGAGTCAAAGTTGCCCACTACGCCATGGTCAACCTGATTGCCGGCGAAGAGGTGGTGCCGGAACTGGTGCAGCATGAATTTACGGCGGGGAACATCGTCGCGGAGTTGCGCAAGATCATCCCCGACGGCGATCCGCGGACGCGAATGATTCAGGGATTGGCGGCCGTGAAGGCTAAACTTAAGAAGCCCGACGCGGACGGTGGACATGCTGCGGAAAGGGCAGCGGAAGTGATCATGGGAATGCTAAAGCAGGCAATGCCCTGACCCCAATCCCCTCTGCGTCCTCCGCGTACTCTGCGGTAAAACCTTACGCCGGCTACGCCAACGGCAGCGGGCAGGAGTGCCCGCTCCACACAATCGTTTCCCTAACCCTTGTCCCGACAGCATCTTTTGCGGGAGAATCATCATCATACTGAGTGCCGTGCTCCGAGGAGAACTTACTTGATGCTATTCCACTCTCGACCTGCGAGTCGGGCCCTCTATTTGTATCTTGCTTTTTTTCTTTTGTTTATCGCGGCCCGGCCGGCGGCTGCCGCAGAGAAGCCGCGCCTGCGCGTCGACGACTATCAGATTGACGCCGAACTGCTCCCGCAAAACCACAAGCTCACGGCGCGCGCCACAATCAAAATCACGGCGCTCGAAGACGTCGCGGTCGCCAGCTTTCAGCTCAATAACGCGCTCCGCATCACCAAGCTGGTGGATGCCGCCAACAAGCCGCTGAATCCGGAACGCAACACGCAGGACTCCAGCGTGCGCTTTGCGCTCACCGGCGGCCTCGCAAAGAACGCCAGCACTACTGTGACCTTCGAGTATGAAGGCACCCTCGAAACCCCGGACGACAGTCCGGTGCAGGGACTCAAGCTGGCCTACGTTGGTCCCGACACCAGCTATCTGCTCTATTCGGGGTTCTGGTTTCCGGTCAGCGGATACGGCATCAACCGCTTCACTTCCACCATCAGCTTGACCGTCCCCGCGCACATGATCGCGATCGGGAGCGGGAAGCAGTCGCTCGCTGCCGCCGCGCTGAAGAAGAACGCGCCGGCCAACTCCAAGACCTACACCTTCACCTGGGACAAACCGAGCTTTCCCGGCACGATCATTGCGGGCGCTTTCCAGGAGTACAAGAGCGACGAAGCCGGCATCGATCTGCACATGTTCTTCAAGCCGCTCCATCAGAGCCTGAGCGCGGAATATGCTTCGACGGCGATCAAGGCGTTCACTTACTACGTCACGCAGTACGGGAATGCGCCTTCGACCTCGCTGAAAGTCGTCGAGCTTCCCGACGACACGGTACCTTCGGCCTGGGCGCCGGAAATCGCGGCCCTCTCCGGCCGCGCGATTACCGAAAAGACCAACTACCGCCTGCTCGCCAATACCATCGCGCACCAGTGGTGGGGCGTCTCAGTCAGTCCGGCCGCCAAAGACGACTGGTGGATCAACGACGGCTTCGCGCGTTACTCCGAAGCGCGCTACGTGGAAAGCGCGGCGGGCGTGGCGGGACTCGAAGAAATGGTCAAGGACATGTCGGTGGGCGCGCTCGCTTACGATACCGTCCCGCTCTCCACCACCGCCAAGCTCGATTATTTTTCTCCGGAGTTCCAGTCCGTGGTGACCGATAAAGGCGCCATGATCCTGCACATGCTGCGCTGGCTGGTCGGCGAACCCAAGTACCTCAAGACCATGCGCGACTTTGCTACCCGATTCGCGGGGAAACCCGCTTCCACCGACGATTTCCGCGCCCTCGCCGAAGAGAACTACGGCGAAAAGCTCACCTGGTTCTTCTCCCAATGGCTCGATTCCACTGGCGCGCCCGAGTTCAAGACCAAGTACACCGTTTACCGGCTCGGCAACAACAAGGGATTCCGGATCGTGGGCCAGATTGACCAGGACCTCGATCTCTTCCGCATGCCGGTAGAACTGAGAATCGACACCGACGGAAAGACCGAGCAAAAGCGCATCGAAGTGGTCGGAACCAATTCGCCGTTCACGATCGAAACTTTCGGACGTCCCCGGCGGATCTCGGTCGATCCCGATAACCGCGTGCTCACCAACTCCAAGGAGATCAAGCTGCGCTCGTCCATCCTGCGCGGCCAAGGTCTGATTCAACAGGGCGATCTGGCGGGAGCTTTAGGTGAGTTCAACAAGGCACTCGAGGTCAACAAGAACAGCTCTCTGGCCCACTACCGCATCGCCGAGGTCTTCTTCCTACAGAGGAACTATCAGGCGGCCGCCAACGCCTATCGCGAGTCCTTGAACGGCGACGGCGAACCGCGCTGGACCGAAGTCTGGAGCCACCTGCAACTCGGCAAGATCTTCGACACCACCGGCCAGCGCGAACGCGCCGTGAATGAATACCGCCAGGCCATCCAGACCAACGACAACACATCGGGCGCGATCGAAGAAGCCCGCAAATACTTGCAGAAGCCCTTCGAGCGGGAAAAGGGCAGCTAGCCCCAGAACGCACCGGTGAGAGTCAACAGCACGACGCCCGCATTCGAATAGTCAGACCTGTCGCGCTAGTTGCACTGTTTCCAACCGATCGACTCTGTGGTAGGATATTGGTAGTATGAAAGAGAAGACATCTGTCACACTTTCGCCCGAAGTGCTTGCCGGCATAGACCGTCTGGCAGGATCTCGTCTTTCCCGGTCGGCCTTCATTGAAGGCGTTTTGCGTCAATTCCTGAAAGCGGAAGCGCGCGCGCGGCGTGATGCTCGCGAGACGGAACTGCTGAATCGCGTGGCGGATGAGTTGAACCGAGAGGCTGAGGAAGTCCTCGAATACCAGGCTCCCTGGAAATGACGCGAGGGCGGTCATGCGGCGCGGCGAAATCTACCGAGTGCACAAGCCGAGTGGTGACCCCAAATTCTATCGCGTCTTTGTGGTCGTCAGCCGCCAGGCGGCCCTCAATTCTCGTTTTTCGACTGCAATCTGCGCACCCGTCTACTCCACCGGGGCGGGGACTGCCAGCCAAGTAGCCGTCGGCATCGACGAGGGCCTCAAGCATGAGAGTTGGATTTTCTGCGACGACCTGACCTCTGTGCGAAAGTCGGACCTCACCCAATTCGTGGGTTCGCTCTCTCGCGGTAAGCTCGCGGATCTGGACCAGGCGCTCAGAGTGGCACTGGAACTGGAATAGCGCCGACGTCTGGTCACAAAGGTTCTAGTTCGGTATCCCCCTGAATCCCGCCCGCCGCTGCTGGCTGTAGCGGCGGAGCGCGCCTTCAATGATCGGGTACGCCTTAGCTGCCGGCTGAATCTCGTCCACTTCCACGCTCTTGCCTTCCAGCTGTTTGTAGTCCTGGAAAAAGCGCCGCAGCATGAGCGAACGGTGGGGCGGCATTTCCGCCGCTTCACGGTAGGCGTTGAATTCGGGGTCTTCAGTGGCGACCGCGATGATCTTGTGGTCTTGTTTTCCGGAATCAATCATGGTCATCAAGCCGATGGCGCGGGCATAGATGATGGTCAACGGCACTACCGTCTCCTGGCACAGCACCAGCACATCCAGCGGGTCGTCGTCTTCGGCCAGCGTCTGCGGGATGAACCCATAGTTCGCCGGATAGTACACCGCGGAATACAGTACGCGATCAAGCTTGATCAGGCCGCTGGTCTTGTCGAGTTCGTACTTCACACTCGAGCCGAAGGGAATCTCGATCACGGTATTGAACTCGGCCGGCAGCTTGCCGCCGGGGGTTACGTCGTGCCAGGGATGGATCATGAACACATTCTAAATGCCCCAGGCGCACGCCCATCAGGGACCAAGGAAGTGAGTGCAAAATCAAAACTGGCTACTGGCAACTGCACTGGTGTCATCTTGACCCCTCTGCGAGCAGCGCGTAAAGTTTCAGCTAGGAGTAGGGCCATGTCGAGCGAAGGCAACAAGTACCTGAAATTTGGCGCCGTCACCGTGATTATTTTGCTTTCGCTGGGCTATCTCGCCTACACCGGCGTCCAGGACAGTAAGAGCTACTACGTCACCATCAAGGAACTGCAAGGCATGGGTGACAGCGCCTACTCGAAGCGTCTGCGGGTGGCCGGCAACGTGGTTCCGGGCTCGATCAAGCGTTCCGGAACCCGGGTAGAATTTCTGCTAAAAGAACAGGACCTCACGCTGCCCGTTTCCTACACCGGAACTGAAGCTCCGCCGGACACTTTCAAAGACGACTCGCAAGCGCTGGCCGATGGCAGCTTCGGACGCGACGGCGTCTTCCACGCCAAACAACTTCAAGCCAAGTGCGCGTCCAAATACGCGCCGCAACCCGGCCAGCCCGGAGCCATGCCGGCCGCCCAGCCTGGCAAGAGCATGACCCAGAACCAGAACTCCGGATCGAGTGGGATGGCCAATTAAACTTCAATCGGTGACTGAAACTACGCCCGTCGTCGCGGTCTCCAACCTGATCAAGCAGTTCGGCCGCTTCGCCGCCTTGCGTGGCGTGACTGCCGAGTTCTCCAGCGGAAAGCTCTACGCCATCCTCGGCGACAACGGCGCCGGCAAGACTACGCTGCTCCGTACTCTAGCCGGACTCAGCCAGCCCACCGGCGGCCAGGTCATGGTCCTCGGCGCCAACAAGTTTCATGATGTCTGCCACCAGGTCGGATACATGGCACATCCTTCCCTGCTCTACGACGAGATGAGCGGCCTGGAGAATCTGCAATACTTCGCCCGGCTTTATGGCATCGCCGATCGTTCGCGCTGCGCGGAAGCGATTCGCTCTGTCGGCCTCGATCCCGACCTCGCCCGCCCCGTTGGCCAATATTCCCAGGGCATGCGGCAACGGATGTCGCTGGCCCGCGCGCTGCTCAACGATCCCAAAATCCTGCTGCTCGACGAGCCTTTTTCCAACGTCGACACCCACTCCGCCGGCGACATGGTCCGCCTGCTGGCGCGCACCCGCGACCAGGGCAAGACCATCTTTGTCGTCACCCACCAGGCGGCGCTGCTGGAAGGCGCAGCTGACGAGTTCATCTGGATGCAGGCCGGGCTCATCGTCGGCCGCACCCACGACTTGAAACCGCAGGAGGGAACCAACTAGTGCCCGCGCCCACCGGCATCACCCGCGCCACGCTCCTGAAAGACCTCCGCCTGGAATGGCGCTCGAAAGACGCCATCAACTCCATGCTGTTTTTCTCTCTGCTGGTGGTCGTGGTGTTCAGCTTTTCTTTCGACCCGAATGCGGAAGAGTCGCGTCGCATCGCGGGCGGCCTGATCTGGGTGGCGTTTCTTTTCGCCGCCGTGGTCGCCCTGAACCAAACGTGGGCCCGCGAGATCCGCAACCAGGTGCTCGACGCTTACCGCGTTTCGCCCGCTCCCGCCAATTCCCTGTTTCTGGCGAAAGCGATCGGCAACTTTATCTTGGTCAGCGTGCTGGAAGCCCTGATGACTCCGCTGTTCATCGTGTTTTATCAGCTGCGGTCGCTGGGTCCGGCATGGCAATTGCTTATCGTTGCGGCGCTGGGAACTTGGGCGCTGGTCGTGAATGGAACTTTTTTTGCCGCCATGTCAATCCGTACCCGCAGCCGCGAAATCATGCTGCCGCTGTTGCTGTTCCCGATTTCGATTCCCGCCATCCTCGGCATGGTGCAAGCCACCACCGCGATTCTGACCGGCGAAGGCGCCCGTTTCTGGATCGTGTTGCTTCTCACCTACGATCTGGTGTTTACTACCGCTTGTCTCCTTCTGTTTGAAACGGTGTTGAACGCAGAATGACGAGCACGAAATGAAACGAGCCTTCCCCATCCTCGGCATCCTGACCGCGATCCTTCTGAGCTATGCGCTCTACATGGCCCTGGTGGTTGCCCCCACCGAACAGACCATGGGCGACGTACAGCGCATTTTTTACTACCACGTACCCTCGGCCTGGACCGCGTTCATCCTGTTCACGATTAACTTTGTGGCGTCGCTCGTATACCTTGCCCGCCGCCAGCCCGCGGCGGACATCGTCGCACTGGTGTCGGCCGAGGTCGGCGTCGTCTTCTGTACCATCGTGCTGGTGACTGGCCCGATCTGGGCGCGCCCGGTCTGGGGCATCTGGTGGACTTGGGACATGCGCCTGACCTCGACGCTCGTCCTGTGGCTCATCTATGTGAGCTATCTGGTCCTGCGCCGCTTTTCCGCCAGCGGCGAAACGCCGGTTCTGGCCGCTGCGCTCGCCATTTTCGGCGCTCTCTGCGTGCCGTTTGTGTACTTCTCTATCTGGTTCTTCCGCACCCAGCATCCGCAGCCGGTCGTGGGCGGCGGCGGCTCGATCGATCCCCGCATGATGCACGTGCTTCTCATCAACTGGCTGGCTTTTTCCTGCTTTGCGTTTCTGGTGTGCTGGTCCCGCTATCGCCTGGAGAAGCTGCAACGCGAGGTCGAGCAGGCCCAGGCCCTTGAATCCCTGACGCAATCGCCCCGGAGCCTGCGATGAACGGATACCTCTTAGCCGCCTACGCCGCCACCTGGATCATCCACATCGCGTATCTGGCGACTCTGGTGAGCCGCTACGCCGGGCTCAAGCGGGAGATTGAGGAATTGAAAAAGAAATAGCCAGTAGGCGGTCGTCGGTACGTCTTGCGTGCCGTATATCCCGTTTGACAAGCGTTAAGCTACAGGCTACAGTCGATCTGTGAGAATCCGGAACTTCACCCATAAGGGCCTGAAAAGGCTCTACGCGGAGGACATCGCGAAGGGCGTTCCGCCAGATACAACGGACAAACTCCGCAAGATGTTCGCGTTTCTCGATGACATGCAAGACGCGGAGGAATTGCAGTCGCTTCCGGCGTGGAAGGCACACATCCTCACCGGCGATCGCAAGGGAACATGGAGTCTCAGTGTCACCCGCAACCGCCGTTTGACGTTCCGCATTGACAGCGCAGAGAACGAAATCTGCAACGTAAATTTGGAAGACTACCACTAGGAAAGAAGGAGCAAGCACCATGCCGATGAAGAACCCGCCCCATCCCGGAGATTTTATTCGCACGGAGATCATCGCGCCTGCCGGCCTGTCGGTGACAGCGGCGGCGGCGGCGCTCCGGGTTTCCCGGCCTGCGCTTTCCAGCTTGCTCAACGGGAAGGCCGACCTTTCCGGGGATATGGCGCTCCGCATTGAAAAAGCTTTTGGAATAAGAATGGACACGCTCATGCGGATGCAGGCAGCCTACGACATTGCCCAAACCCGCAAACGCGAGAAGCACATCCACGTCCGGCGACTTCCTCAGATGGCCGACATTCACGCCTGAAACGAAGATTGGAGAAAGGTCACGGGTGACCGGTCACAGGTCACAGGAAGCGCCACACCAGTTTTCCCGGTGACCCGTCACCTGTGCCCCGTGACCTTCCCTAGCAACCATTCCCCTGCTCCCGGCTTCTCACTAAAGCGGTCGCAAAACTCCCAGGTCGGCTTGACAGCGTATCTCCCGGATGTAAAAGTATTTGTTTGCTTTAACCCCAGTTCTGGTGACAGGTACGCATCCGCTTCCTAAGGGCGTCGAGCCCCAGCGGTGTTTGTGTGCCGTTCTCTTTCTCACCCCGTGAAATTGGGACATCGGAGGAGCTTTCGTGAATCGGAATTACCGCGCTTCAGGTTTCAGGTCTCAGGTGGCAGGGTTTCTGGATTCGGTGGGAGGATCAGTGACAGGTCGGCGTCTGGTGGTTGTTTTTCTCGCGGCTCTGGTGCTAGCGGCCGCTGGTAGCCTTTTCTATTTCGGCTCGGCGACCCCCGTAGCCAATGCCAAGAACTCGCAATCTCCCACTCCTCCGTCAGTTTCTCCGGTGTCGCTGCCCATGTTCTTCGAGGCGAACCAGGGCCAGACCGATCCCCGGGTCAAGTTTCTGTCCCGCGGCCGCGTATACGGCCTGTTCCTGACCGCCGACGAAGCCGTGCTGGAGCTTCACGTAGAGACGCGGCTTGCCGCGTCTCCCTCCGCCAATAACGTGATCCGCATGCGCCTGGACGGAGCCAACGCCATCGCCCGCGTCTCGGGCGCCGAACTCCTTCCCGGCAAGAGCAACTATTTCATCGGCAATGATCCTTCCAAGTGGCACCGCGGCATCCCCCAGTTCGCTCGCGTGAACTACGAATCCGTGTACCCCGGAGTCGATCTCACGTACTACGGCAACCAGGGACAGCTCGAGTACGATTTCCGCGTCGCCCCGGGCGCCGACCCCAACCAGATCGCCCTGAGCTTCGACGGCGCTTCCATCCGGCTCGACGGCGGCGAACTGGTGCTCTCGACTTCTCAGGGCGACATCCGGTTCCACGCACCCTTCATCTACCAGCCGGACGGCAACACGAAGAAGACTGTCGCGGGTAGTTTCCGCCAGCTAGCCGACAACAAGATCGGCTTCCAGATCGGCTCCTACGACCGCCGCCGCGAACTGGTCATTGACCCAACACTGAGCTATTCGACTTACCTGGGCGGAAGCGGCGACGAATCGAACGTGCAGGTCGCGGTCGATTCGGGATTAAACATTTATGTCGCCGGCTCGACTGATTCAGCTGATTTCCCGGTTACAAATGGTTCGACCAAGACGGGCACACGAAACGTCTTTATCGCCAAGATCAACCCCTTCACACCGCCGCCACAATCACAACTGGTTTATGCTACGTACCTTGGTGGCACTGGCTCGGACGATGCTGCGGGAATTGCTGTTGATTCCAGCTCTCATGTCTATGTGGCCGGAACCACCACCTCAAACGACTTTCCAACAACCACCACTGCTTTCCAGACCTCCGCGACTGGAAGCCACAGCTTCCTGACCAAGCTCGATGTCGATGGCGGTCTCAGCCTTCCGTCCGCCTACTCCACCTATCTGGCGGGCAACGGCAACGACACTGTTACCGGCCTTGCGATCGATACGAAGGGGGACGCGTTCGTCACCGGAAGCACCACCTCAACGGACTCAGCGACTGGTTTCCCTTCCACCGCGAGCGGTTACCAGATCTCGTCCTTCGCCGCCCACCAGTTCTTCGCCAGCAAGATCAATACCGGCCTCTCGGGCACGGCCAGCATGGTCTACTCGACCTACTTCGGGGGCGCAAATCCATCGGACGCATTGCCCACGGGTGGAGGCATCGCCATCGACAACAGCGGGAACATGTACATCACGGGCGCGACTAGCTTTATTTTCGACCCGAATGCCGTGAACGACAGCCCTCGCACCAATTTCCCGATCCTCAACGCGCAGCAGGGGTGCCTCGACCAAGCCCCATCCGTCACCGCCTGCGACCCGAATCAGACCGCGCTCGATGCGTTCGTTGCCAAGATCAACCCCAACCGGGCTGGCACTGTGGGACTCGTTTATTCCACTTATCTGGGCGGCTCGGTCGACGATACCGGTCTCGGCATCGCGGTCGACTCGGCGAACAATGCCTATGTTACGGGCAAGACTCTTTCGGGGGACTGGACTCCTCCGACGAGTCCTGCTCCCTTCCAAGCGAACTTCGTGGGTGGCGACGTGAACATAGGGGATGCCTTTATCGCCAAAATCGGCAACCCCACGGGATCAAGCCCCACCTTCCCCCTGACCTACTTCACCTACCTGGGAGGTTCGGGCGACGACATCGGTCAGGCCATTGCCGTCGACTCCGTTCAGGGCGCCCACGTCACAGGTTCCACGAGTTCGCCGGACTTGCTCGTGCTTAACCAGCTGCAAGACCAGCCGACCTACGGTGGTGCGACGGACGCCTTCGTTGCGCAAATCCTCACCACTTCTTCGGGACGTGCCGCCGGCGACTACCTCGCCTACCTGGGCGGCAGCCAGAAAGACCGCGGACTTGGGATCGTTCTTGATGTCAACAACACGGCCTACGTATCGGGTGAGACGCAATCGTCAGACTTCCCGATCCCCGGTCCCCCCGCGCCTGCGCCATTTCAACCGAACCTGAGCGGATTTCAGGATGCGTTTCTCGCCCGTATCGCCGCGAGCAGCGTTTTCGCCGAACCAGCCGACTCTCCCCCGACCGCCAGTCCAGACCCGGCCTCGTTAGGAAACCAGGTCACATTCACGTTCACTTTCGTGAACAACGGACCGGATCCGGCCGCGAGAGTTGTTTTTAGCGGCTCGTTCCCTCCCGCGGGCGTGACTTTCAATTCGGCAACGGCCTCGCCGGGAGGAGCCTGTCCCCCTCCGGTGGGCGCCACCGTGCTTTGTAACATTGGAACAGTAGCGGTGAACGCGAAAGTGACCGTTACCGTCGTCCTGACCCCGACCACCGGAACGAAGTCGCTCAATGTAACCCCGAGTTTGAGCGCAAACGGGGGCGCCTTCCAAAGTCTCCCAGCACACGCTGCGGTGTCAGTCACCGACTTCGCGATCAGCGTCGCCCCAACCTCCGTCACGATCAACGCCGGCGAAAGCACAAGTTACGTCGTAACCCTGACCCCGCTGCCCACCTACGCCAACGCGATCTCCGTCAGTCAGACCGGTCTGCCCACCGGCGCCACCGGCACCTTCACTTCCTCCTCGGTGACGATTCCGGGCAGCAGTCCGGCCACGACCACCCTGAACATCAAAACCACCGCGCGCCCGGTCCAAAGCGGGAGCCTGGTGCACGGCGGCCCGCTCTATGCCACCTGGCTGCCCGTCGGCGGATTGAGCCTGCTCGGTCTGGGCATCGGCGCCGGCTTCAAACGCCGCCGCTGGCTTGCCGGGATGCTTCTCGGGCTGCTGGCAGGGTTGATTCTCTTGCAAGCTGCCTGCGGGAACAGCAGCAGCACGCCCGCTCCGAGCGGCGGCACGCCGGCCGGAACCTACACCCTCACCATCACCGGCTCTTCCGGATCGGCGTCCCACAACCGGCAGGTGACCCTGATCGTGAATTAGCCGTCCTGTTTGAGCTTTCCCCAGAGCCTCCGGCCAGCCGGAGGCTCTTTTCTTGCACTTACGTCAGCGGACATGCCCGTTTGCCGCTCGCATTTCCCCTTCGTAACGCCGCATGTTACGGATGGTCGTTGCCTCCGGTCATCCGCGGGACCAACATCGTCTTATGAAAACCACGCTGAAGAACGTGTTGCTGGCTGCCGGCCTGTCCGCATTGGCCGTACCCGTGGTCGCGCAAAACAGTGGCGCCACCGCTCAAAAAGCGGCACACAAGCTTACCGTCCAGCAGCGCAAGCAGCATCAACAGAAGCGCATCGCCCATGGCCTCCAGAGCGGCAAGCTTACCTCCGGCGAAGCTGCCAGCCTGGAAAGAAAAGAAGTTGGCCTGAACGCCGAAGAGCGCGAGATGCGCGAAGACAATCGCGGACGCCTCACCGCCGCCAACCGCGCCCAGCTCCAGCACCAGCAGAATCGCGTATCGAAAGCCATCTATCACAAGAAGCACAACGCCACCGTCGCCAGAGCTCACGCCAAGAACGCCGCCGGACCGCGCACTCAGCAGCAGCGCGCCGCCGAACTCAAAACCGGCCAACTGACTTCCAGCAAGGCCGCCCATCTCGAAACCAAAGAAGCCTCGCTCCATCACCAGATCCACAGCGACCGCGAGCCAGACGGCGCTAAACGAACTTCGGAAGATCGCGCCCAAGTCAACCCGCAGCAAAACAAAAATACCAACCAGATCCGCCTGAAGAAGCACAACGCCCGCATGTTCTAGCAGTGTGGGGCGGGCACTCCCTTCGGCTTCGCTCAGGGCAGGCTTTGCCCGCCGCTCTTGGCCTGAAGCGCCCAACAAGCCAATCGAAGCGCCACCTACCCAAGCGGCTGGGTCACGCCGATCCCCCACGCAACTCCCGGCAAGCATCACAAAACACGCCAAATCCAGTTCTTGACATACATCGCATATTGCAATATATTAATCGCGATTTGCAATATGACGCTCGCCGAGAAAATCCGTTACCTGCGCGAGGTGGAAGGCTCGCTGCGCGGCCTCGACCGTCCCCTGACCCAGCACGACCTGTTGAAGGCGATTCAGGCCGAGACCGGCGGCTCCATCAGCCAGTCCTATCTCTCGCAGATCGAAGGCGGCAAGCGCCCGCATATGACGCAATCTACGCGCACCTTGCTGGCAAAGTTTTTCAAGGTTCATCCCGGCTTTCTGGTGGACGACCCCGAGGGCTACCACACCGAACTCACTTCCGATCTGCGAACGACCGAAGGCCAGCTCGACGTGTGGTTGTTGCAAGGCTCCGAACGTTTCTCCGCCGACCACGAGGTCAGCGACGTCTTGATCAAGCTGGCGCGCGAAAAAGATACCCGCCGCTGTCTTTTGCTCCTGGGCGAGATCCTGAACACTCCCGGCCTCGCCGACCGCCTGTTCGAAGCCCTGCGTCCAGAAACTGTAGCGCCGGCGCGCCAGACCGTAGCGCCGGCGCCCCGCCGGCTGTCGCGAGGGCGTCCCGCCCTCGCCGGCGAGGAAGATACGCAGCGGAGGCGGACATGACCTGGTCTGATTTCTACCTGATCTGTTTCGCCGTCGGCTTTCTGCTCAGCTTCGTTTCTTTCATCGCGGGCGGACTGCACTGGCACTTGCATATCCCGCATTTGCCATTCCTGGATTTCGGGAACGGTCATGTGCACGTCGGCAACGGAGCGGTGGGACATGGGCCTGCTGCCCATGGACAGGTGGCGCACGGCAACGCCGGCGGGGCCCAGGCAGCGACTGGCCTGCATTCGGCGCACATGTCCCCCTTCAACTTCATCACCCTGACCGCCTTTCTGGCCTGGTTCGGTGGAACCGGCTACCTGATCACACCCTTTTCCAGCATCTGGTTCGCGCTGGGGCTGCTGATCGCGATGGCCGCCGGGCTGGTCGGCGCCGCGATCGTCTTTCTCTTCCTCACGCGCGTGCTGATCTCGCATGAAGAGAGCATGGATCCGGCGGACTACGAGATGGTCGGCGTACTGGGACGGATTTCGAGCTCAATTCGCGAAGGCGGCACCGGCGAAATCATCTACTCGCAGGCCGGTACCCGGCGCGCCTGCGGCGCCCGCAGTGAGAACGGCAGCGCGCTGGAAAAAGGCGCTGAGATTGTCGTGACCCGCTACGACAAGGGCATCGCCTACGTCCGGCGCTGGGAGGAAATGCGTGGCGAGTAGCGAACAGCGAATAGCGATTTTTAGGAGGCGATATGTTCGAGATGTCAAAAGTGATGACGATTTGGGTCTTCGCGGGTCTGGGGGTGTTGGTGCTCATGTTCCTCATGAGCTTGCTGGCGCGGCTCTATCGCAAGGCCGGCCCGCATGAGGCGCTGATCGTCTACGGCTTTCGCGGCAAGCGGGTCATCAGCGGACGAGGCACGATCGTTTTCCCGATGATTGAAACCTGCCACGACCTTTCGCTGGAGCTGATGTCGTTTGACGTGGCTCCGCAGCAGGATCTCTACACCAAGCAGGGCGTGGCCGTGACCGTTGAGGCGGTGGCGCAGATCAAGGTGAAGTCCGACACCGAGTCCATTCTCACCGCCGCCGAGCAGTTCCTCACCAAGACCGACCCGGAGCGCGAAGGCCTGATCCGGCTGGTGATGGAAGGTCACCTGCGCGGCATCATCGGCCAACTCACGGTGGAAGAAATCGTAAAGCAGCCGGAGATGGTCGGGGACCGTATGCGTTCCACCTGCGCCGACGACATGACCAAGATGGGCCTGGAAGTCATTTCCTTCACCATCAAGGAAGTCAAAGACAAGAACGAGTACATCAGCAACATGGGCAAGCCCGACGTGGCCCGCATCAAGCGTGACGCCGACGTTGCCACCGCCGAAGCCGAGCGCGATACGGCCATCAGGCGCGCGGTGGCAACCCGCGAAGCGGCGGTGGCGAGAGCGCAGGCGGACCAGGAGCGCGTGCTCGCAGAAACACTCTCCCAGGCGAAGCAGGCCGAGGCGCAACGCGACCTGGAGGTCAAGAAAGCGCAGTACCTCGAAGTTACGAAAAAGCAACAGGCACAGGCCGACAAAGCTTACGACATCCAGACCAACGTCATGCAGCAGCAGGTCGTCGCTGAAAGCGTGCGAGTGCAGCAGGTGGAGAAAGAGGGGCAGGTCAAGGTGCAGGAAGCCGAGATCGCGCGCCGCGAAAAAGAGTTGATCGCGACCGTGCTGAAGCAGGCCGAGATCGAGCGTCAGCGCATCGAGACGCTCGCAAACGCCGAAAAGAACCGCCTGATGGCCGAAGCCGAGGGCCACGCGTCCTCGATTCGCCAGCAGGGTGAGGCCGAGGCCGAGATCATCTTCAAGAAAGGTGAAGCGGAAGCCAGGGCGATGAACGTGAAAGCCGAAGCCTACCAGGAGTACAACCAGGCCGCGGTCATCGACAGACTCTTCACCAGCATGCCGGACATCGTCCGGGCGCTGGCCAGCCCGCTGGCTAACGTGGACAAGATCACCATCGTCTCCACTGGCAACGGCGATACCGCCGGAATGAACAAGATTACCGGCGACATCACCAAGATGGCCGCGCAAATCCCGGCCTTGTTTGAAACGCTCTCGGGCATGCCGCTGTCTGAGCTGCTCGGCAAAGTCCGCCAGATCGGCGACAAGTCAGCGAAGGCAGATGCGCCAGACGGCAAAGGTGCGGGTAAGTAGACGAGTTTCGTGTGTAGAGACGCGGCTTGCCGCGTCTCTGCGTTGCCCAGAACTTAAGCGGGACGGAGATAAATTCACGCAGGACGGAGATAAATTTCAAATGACTGGATCACGAAACATTGGTTTAGGGGTCGCTCTTGGAGTAGGGATCGGCGCGGCCGTGGGGGTGGCAACGCACAACCTCGCTCCATGGCTCGCGCTTGGCGTGGCGTTAGGCGTCGTATTCGGTGCCTTCGTGCGTCGTGGGAACTAGGCCAGCTCCCGTTGGCACGGCCCACGTTGTGATTACGAATAGGAGTTTATTTATGACTGAAGAAGTTCATCACGCACGTTCACTCGGCCTGGCCGTCGCCCTGGGAGCCGCGCTTGGCGCGGCCGGAGGCGCCGTCACCGGCCACATGGGCGTCTGGGTCGCCGTCGGCATCGCCGCCTACATCGCGATCACGATTGCAGGCGGCGCCTGGACGCGAAATCGCAACCAATAACGAATCGCTTTGTAATCCGATTCGCAACTGAGAACTGAGAACTGAGAACTCACTAAGAGGTGCTTTATGGCATTACTCGAACGCGTTTCCACCTTAGTCCGGGCGAACCTCAACGACCTGATCGACAAGGCCGAAGAGCCGGAAAAGATGATCAAGCAAGTCATCCTCGACATGCAGAACCAGCTCTTGCAGGTCAAGACGCAGGTCGCGATCGCCATCGCCGACCAGCATCTGCTCGACAAGAAGAAAGTCGAAAACGACGACAAGGTCCAGGAATGGATGCGCAAGGCCGAACTCGCCGTCGACAAAAAACAGGACGACCTCGCCCGCGCCGCCCTGCTCCGCGTCGAAAGCTATCGCGAAATGACCGCCAACTTTGCGCAACAGGTCGAAGACCAGAAAGCCCAGGTCGAAAACCTGAAGTCGGCGCTGCGGAAACTCGAGCAGAAACTGGCCGAAGCCAACGCCAAAGCCGATCTGCTGATCGCGCAGCACCGCCGCGCCCGCGCCGCCCACCGCGCCACCGACGCGCATTCCGGCATGGCGGCGAACGCGAAGTCTACGACTTTCGATCGCATGAAACGCAAAGTCGCCCGCGAAGAAGCCGTCGGCCAAGCCAAAGTCGAGCTTCTCGCCGACGACGTCGAAGACCGCCTGGCCGCGCTGGAAAAAGAAGATCGTATCGAGCAGCTGCTCACGGAAATGAAGACGAAGCGCGGAGCGTAGCCGGCTGTGTGGGGACGGGTCTCTGACCCGTCCAGCCGGGCTGCGCCCGGCTCTTAGCTGACGAGTAGGCATCCCCGCTCGTCCGAAGCGCTAGCGTCCGATCATTGCGATACACAAGGAGCGTGCTCATGGTTGCCAGACTCTTACAAATCGAGGCAAAGCGAGATTGGTTTGACTATGTGAAATTTGCTTTGGAGATTGTTGGCCTTGTAGTCCTCTCTGTATACACCGCGTATACCATCAAGATGTACGGCGCCAATGAAAAGGCTGCTGCTGCCGCTACGAGTGCCGCAAACACCGCGAACGACACACTCAAAACTACATTCCGACCGCGTGTTTCGGTAGTGAGTATGCAGCCGAATCCGAACCTCGAAGAGAGTAGACTCTCGATTTCGCTGGGACTTCTGAACTTCGGAACAATCGCCGCGAGGAATATCAAGATCTATCGTCTTGAGAACTTCGGCAGCGCAGAAAGCATTTCGAAGCCATTGCTGTATGACAGAGGTGATCCAGTTGGATCGCCCCCCGCAATGCTGGTCCCCAACACAGACGACGGTTGGAAGGTACTCGGCAAGAAGGCTCTCTCCGAAGAGGATATTCGAGCCCTCCAGTCCTCCAATCAAGTCATTACATTTTCCGTCCTGATCGAATACGAGGGCGATACTCCCGGGACGCACCACACTGAAGAATGCGGTCTGTTTAACTGGCCGATCCACCAGGCACCACAGCGCCTGCAGCCCTGTCCCTGGCCAATGCAAGTTGACTAGAACGTATGAGAACCTGGGATCGACACTCCCGCTCACATCCAGTCTTCCGTTCTCAGCCCCTTCAACCGCCGAAAAACGCGGTCGTGGGTAACCAGCACGGCTTCGAGAGCAAGCGCCTGGGCCGCGATCATCATATCGAGGTTGCCCATTGGAGTTCCCGAGTGCTCCAGCGCCACGCGCACCTGCGCATACTGTTCCGCGGCCGGCGAGTCCCAAGGCAACACCTCAATCGGCGCCAGGAACTCCGTAACCGCTATCCGCAGACGGACCGCTTCCGGAAGCCGTTCAGCGCCGAACCGTAGCTCGGACTCCGTCACCGCCGAAATGCCAACCTCGCTCATGGGGAGACGCGATAACCGCTGCCGCACGCGCGGGAAATTGCCCTTGATCACATAGCTCGCGGTTTTTGTGTCAAGCAGATAGCGGACCGTCATCAGAATATCCTCTTCCGCTTCTGCGGCGGCACGTCCTTGCGCTCGCTCATGAAATCTTCCGACTTCAACTGGTCCAGCCGCTCAAACCAGTCCTGGCATGACTGATAGCGGCGCGAGAGAATCACATTCCCACTCTCCGGATCGCGCCGGATGTTCACTTCCGACCCCTCAAAGCGAAACTCGCGCGGCAGCCGGACAGCTTGGCTGCGTCCATTACGAAACAACTTGGCGATTCCGGTTTCGGCCATGGGCAATTCCCCTCAATAAGTATATACCATCGATCAATACCATGAACTATACCTATGGTATATATCACACGGGTCAAATTCAACTCGCGACGCCCACAACTACCCTGCAATCAATGACTTGCCATTTTGGGAATGGTCCACGTGGGAAACACTTTGCGATTTGTCCGGCGGCACTGACTCACAGTGTCATATGGGCTCATGGTCGGGAGCTTCCGTGGAAGGCTGTTCTGCTGTTGGTTCTTCCTCCTCAGCCCACACCAGCGCCAGAGTGCGGGAGGTGGTTTCGATTTGGGCGGGTTCCGGCATTTCCAGCACACTCGCCGCTCCCAGCTCAGGGAACCGCCGAGCCGATACCAGAACCCGGCTCTCCAACGAACCGACTGCCTTGTTATAAGATTCCACCGCCCGGTCCAGGCGGCTCCCTACGTCACCGAGATGACCTGCAAAGTTGCTCAATCGCTCATAGAGTTCTTTGCCGAGTTGACTGATCTGCTGCACGCTTTCGGCGATTTTCTCTTGGCTCCATCCATAGGCAACCCCCTTGAGGATCGCAATAAGGGTGGTGGGGGAGGCAAGGATTATGCGCTTATTCACTCCGTGCTCGATTAAGGATGGATCCTGTTCGAGTGCGGCGCTGAAGAAGTTTTCTCCGAGTAGAAACATGACTACGAATTCGGGAGCAGGCTGAAACTGGTCTGAATAGGATTTCGATCCGAGATCGGCCATGCGCGCTCGAACCTGCTGAGCGTGTTCGAGCAACTTTGCTTTCCGTACGTCGTCATCCGTTGTCTGCACCGCATCTATGTAGGCCTGCACGGGTGTTTTGGCGTCAACCACGATGTTTTTTCCGCCAGGCAGCTTCACGACTAGATCTGGACGCAACCTCCCGTCGACGGTGTTCGCGGATACTTGTTCCTCGAAGTCGCAGTGGTGCAGCATCCCCGCAATCTCGACAACCCGCTTCAACTGGATCTCTCCCCAGCGGCCACGGACCGTGGGCGTGCGCAGAGCCTTCACCAGGTTTCCGGTCTCGCTGCGCAATTGCTCCTGCGTAGAAATCAATGAGTCGACTTGCGCGGTAAGACTTCCGTAGGCTTGGCTGCGCTCCTTCTCGATCAGCTGGATTTGGGCATCAACCTCGGTTAGAGATTTCTTGATCGGCGATACCAGGCCTTCCACGGCGTTCTGGCGGGCTTCTAAATCTCCCTTCGCCTCGGCCTGATACTTCTCTAGGCGCGTCCTCGCCAACTGCAAGAAGGATTCGTTGTTGCTGCTTAGGGCTTCAGCAGCCAAAGCTTGGAAGGCTTGGCGTAGTTCCGCCGACGCAGAATTTAGGAGTTGGAGCTTTTCCGCACCCGTCTTGCGCTCTTCTTGCAGTGTGGAATTCAGTGCTGCGCCTTCAGCTCTGAGGCCTGAGTTGTCGGAGTTCGCTGTTCTGAGTTCTTCTCGCACAGCAGCTAGCGTCTGCTCCAGAGTCGATACCCGCTCCCGCAGCACGGCGGGTCTCGTCCGCAAAACCAGCCATGTGACAATGCCTCCCAGCACAGCGGAAATGACTGCCAAAGCCAGTATCGAAAGGCTATCCATGGCTGACCTCCATCTGCTCCAGGCGACTGGCCATATCGGCAGTGGCGGCACTGAACTTCTGGCCAAGGGAGCTGTTGAGGCTTTCGATCTGGCCTGCAACTTCCGTCTTTGCATCCACTTGCGCGGCGGCCGAAGAGCGGCGCAGCAGGACCAGCGAAAACCCAAGCAGGACAAGGGTTCCGGCGAGCACGGCAACGAGCAGTAATGTCTCCATCGTAATTAGGTCAGGTGAATTCTAGAGGCTAGGGTCAGAGATGGAAAGCGGAACTTTGTTGTTGCCTTATGACGGACCGGTACAGCAGAGCGCTTTGGGCCTTGGTCTTCTCTTGCGCGATGGCGGGGAACGCCAAAGCGCAGGCGACGACTCCGGCCGCCAAGAAGGCCGTTGCACACAGTTCGCAGAGGTCCACGCAGCCCACCCCCAAATTGCTCTCGGCGGCCTTGCCCTCCTCCACGGAAGACGCCGCCGCCGAGAGCGCGCTGCTGGAGCTTGCGAATCAGCGCCGGCAGCAAGCCGACGTGCCGCCCCTGCGCATGGATGAAGGCCTGACCGAAGCGGCGCGCGCCCATGCTCGGTTGATGGTTGATCGGCAACAGCTCTCACATCAGTTCGACGGCGAGCCTTCGCTGATGCCGCGGCTTCGCGAGTCGGGCTTGCGGCTCGACTCTGCGGGAGAAAACGTCGCCTACAATGCGAGCGCGGAAAAAGCTTTCGAGGCGTTGATGCAATCCGCACCTCACCGGCAGAACCTGCTTGACCCGCAGTTCAATGTCGCGGGCATCGCGGCGTTCTGGAGCGACGGAAAGCTCTACGTGGTCCAGGACTTCGCTCACCAGCTGCCGGAGCTCGTGCCGGCGTCCAAACAACGGCGATAGGGTCGGGCGCTCGCGGCGGTTGGCGGACACATCACCTGCTAATTCGACCGGACGTATCATGTGCTAACGACGCCTCGTTTGGCGGACACGCGTTTGGCGGACAAGAGTGTCCGCCCCACACCACACCTGTGCTACCCTGCGACATCTGGCCTGCTGTTCTATGGATACCCCTCCGCGAATCCGCATTGGGACTGCCGGCTGGTCGTACAAAGACTGGGACGGGATTCTCTACCCGCCGGAAGTGCAGCGGAGGAAAGTTCATCCGGTCGAATTCCTGGCGCGCTTCTTCGATGTCATTGAGATCAACACTTCTTTTTACGGACACATCCGGCCAGAACTGGGACGGCTGTGGTGCCGGAAAGCGGCGGCGGTCAATCCGAATTTTGTCTTTACGGCGAAACTGCACCGGTCGTTCACGCATTCGCCGCTGGCGGTGATGGAGCCGACTTCGGCAGCCAGCATCCGGCCCAACGATGAGGATGAGAAGCTGGCGCGGGAAGGACTGGACTCGTTGGCTTCCGAAGGCAAGCTGGGCGCGCTGCTCATTCAGTTTCCAGTGTCGTTCAAGAACACCGGCCTGAACCGCGAGTACCTGGAGCAACTGCTGCGGCAGTTCATCGAGTATCCGCGAGTGGTCGAGGTGCGGCACGCGAGCTGGGACAATCCGGCGACGATCGCGGAATTCACGCGGCAGAATGTCGGCTTCTGCAACATCGATCAGCCGCTGCTGGGGCGGTCGCTGGAACCGACGGAGCATGTGACGTCAGGGGTGGGCTACGTGCGGCTGCACGGCCGAAACTACGATCAGTGGTTCGACAGCGACAACCGCAATGACCGCTACAACTATCTCTACAAACCGGCCGAGTTGGAGAAGTGGAAAGAGAAAGTAGAGGTGATCGCGCGCAAGGCTGAGACGACCTACGTGATCGCCAACAATCATTTTCAGGCCAAGGCGGCGGTGAACGCGCTGGAGCTCAAGCATCTGCTGGGCGGGAAGAGGGTTGCAGCGCCGGAGACGCTGGTCAGGAGTTATCCGGAATTAAAAGAGATCGCCGAGGTCGAAGACGCAGGCGGGGGTTATTCGCTGCTGGCGTGAAGACTGGACCGGTGGACGTAACCCCGCTATTCGGACAGACGCGCACGGTTGTTGGCATGGTCCCGCGAGAGGTAACGGCCATCGGTCTTCAGAAAGGGCTTCCGGGCCAGGGCCCGTCGCATGGCGCTCGCGTAGTCGCCCTGGGCGGTCATGCGCTCCTTACAGGATACCCGCTGCGAATCGCGAGACACTCATGCCCTGCCGGTACGCTTCGATGCGGAGCCAGCGGGCCAGGTTTTCCTTCAGCCTCATCGTGATGTCGTGGAGCCGGGTCTTCCTACAGTCAGTGTAGCCTGAATTGCAGGTCCGACAAGCGCTTGACAATGTGGCACATAATGTGTCACATTATTGCATGCCGACCGTAAACATCCGCCAATTGCGGGACACCCGCCGCCTCAAAGCCTGGTTGCGGGCTGGCAAGACGGTGGAGCTGCGGGAACGGGATCGGGTCATCGCTCGGATCGTTCCCGAGGCCATTGCGGTACTCCCCAGCGCATGGCCGGACTTCGCCGTCCGGCGGAAGAAGGTTTTCGGCGATCGGACTCTGCCGGGTGCGGATTTGGTCGCCGGGGAGCGTGGCCGGTTTTGACTGTCTACGCGGACACCAGTTTTCTGGTTTCACTCTATGTGCCGGACCGCCACTCGGCAGAGGCGCAAAGGCGGCTGCTGGCGCACCCGCTCGTCTGGTTCACACCTCTGCATCGCGCCGAATGGACGCATGCGATCTGTCAGCACGTTTTTCAACGCAAGATGTCGGCTGCGGAAGCACAGTGGGTGCTTCGGAACATGGAGGATGATCTTGCGCAGGGTCTCTGGGTGCAAGCCGATCTTCCGGAAGCCGCGTTTGAAAGTTGCGTGGGATTAGCGCGCCAGCACTGCGCGCGTTTGGGAGTGCGAACGCTGGACAGCCTGCATGTGGCCTCGGCTCTTGAGTTCAAGGCGGAACGCTTTTGGACCTTCGACGAGCGCCAAGCCAAGCTGGCACAGCTTGCGGGACTGAAGACGTCCTAGGAGCGGCCGTTTCAGACATCCGTAGCGAAGGATTCTGCCCTGTGATCCCCTGTGCTCCCTGTAGTTCCAGCATTTCTTCGCGTCCTTGGCGAACCTTTGCGCTCTTTGCGATTAAGGGTTTGCTGCGCCGGGTCCCCGATTTTCATATTTCCTGAGTGGGATATCATCCCATGCCGACTGCAATGAAAAATCTTAAACCGCAAAGGTCGCAGAGGGCAGCGCAGAGGTCGCAAAGAAAACCTTCATCGTCTCTTGGAGTTTTGTTGTGTGCCTGACGGGGTCGCTAAGGTATGCCACCGCCGCCATCGCAATTGCACACACCGCAACTCGTGTGTTAGCTTCGACTTGCAGAGGTTTGCTTGCGACACACGGTTCCCGCTGGGATGGACCGCAAGGAAGCGGAAGTTTACCTGCGGCTCGATCCTAAGCGTCTTCCCAAGCATATCGCCATCATCATGGACGG
>ORMF012542384.1_pt1 | contig 48498 bp, 44 predicted proteins | sample 1779871 | NCBI WGS metagenome assembly ORMF01 (sample SAMEA104232316, study PRJEB22302) | groundwater metagenome | biome: forest; feature: aquifer; material: groundwater | place: USA | collected 2011-08-07 | depth 5.4 m | reverse complement strand
TCCGCCCCCAGCCTCCCCGGCGGCAGCTGCCCGCCGTAGTTGTAGTACACGCGCTCGGTGTTGACTTTCGTGCCGATGACCATGCCGCTCGTCCTCCACAGCTTCAGAATCCGGCGCGCTGTCTATAGCTACGATTGTTATAGACTATAGATGCCCCTGCCGATAGCCCTCCCGCCCCCGTTTCCCCCCACGTAACCCGCTCGTAACGCCGTCAGCCGTATCAGCGGCGCCCGCACGCGTCCGAACATCGCGTCGCCGCCCGCCACCCCTTCATCCGACCCCTTCGGTGAAATCTGTGGTTCCTCGTCCCCCCGCTCATCTGTGAAATCTGTGCAATCTGTGGTTCCACGTCGCCCCCGGTCGCCCCGCACCCCGCCTATGGTACCGTTCGCCCGAGGGTGCTGAATAGGATGTCTCGCCTGCTCCAGAGCCGCTTTCTCATCAGCCGCCTGCTGCTCCGCGTCGCGCTCAGCGTCGCGCTGATCGCCCTCCTCCTCTGGCGCATCGACCTGCCCGATGCCGCCACCGCCCTCCGCGACGCCGACTACGTCTACGTCGTGCCCGGCCTCGCGATCTTCGGCCTGGCGAAGCTGCTCGTCGCCCAGCGCTGGCGCCTCATGATGTCGGAGTTCGCCGACCTGCCGCTGCCGCCGCTCTTCGGCATCCTGCTCGTCTCCAACCTCGCCAACAACGTCGTCCCCGCCCGCATCGGCGATGTCATCCGCGTGCAGGTGCCCGCCCAGCGCTACGACGTCAGCCGCGCCCGCCTGGCCGCCACCGTCTTCGCCACCGAGTCCCTGCTCGATGGCATCGCCTTCGCCGTCCTCGGCCTGATCGGCCTCGCGCTGATCGACCTCAACGGCTTCCCGACGGGCGTCTTCTGGGGCATGCTCGGCCTCGTGACCGGCGGCTTGCTCGCGGTCCTGCCGCTGTCGCACCTCAAGCTGCAGGAGGGCTGGACCGCCCGCGGCATCATGCCCCGCCTGCCGGAGCGGCTGCGCCTGCCGCTCGAAGAAGCCGTCCCCCACTTCATCGATGGCCTCGCCGTGTTCCGCAACCCCCGCCTCGGCAGCCAGGCGATCGCGCTCTCATTCGCCATCTGGCTCATCGAGGTCGGCATGTTCGCGCTCTTCGGCCTCGCCTTCGGCATCCACCTGTCGATGCCGGCGTGGATGCTGATCATGGTCGCCGCGAACATGATCAGCTCCGTGCCGATCACGCCGTCGAACATCGGCGCGTACGAGATCGCGCTCACGGAGCTCGTCGCCGCGCTCGGCGTCGATTACGGCCTCGCCGGCGGCTTCGCCATCGCGACGCACACCTTCAACATCGTCTGGATCACCGGCGCCGGCTTCACCGCCATGTGGGCCCTCGGCCTCAACACCGGCGACGTCTTCTCCCTCGGCAAGAAGGACCCCCCACCGCCGCTCGAAGACCCCCACCCCGCCCCCACCGCCCCGTAATGCCCGCAGCCGGGACGCAGCCCATCGGTGCGAAGCTTCAGCAGAGACTGTGCTATTCGCACGTCCATCGTGCCACCGCCGATGCGGGGCCTCAGCGTTTCCGGCGCTCCGCGACTATCACCGTCTCGGCGCGAGCGATCAAATTCTTCAATCTCGTGTATTCCATGTCCCCGAAATCTAAGAAGTGCCCCTTCACCTCACACCACACGTTCTCCTTCTGACCACCCACCCAGTCGTCAAACGAGAGCCGCCTCGTTTCGTATTCGTCGCGGAAACGGACGGGAGTCTCATGCATCGCACACTGTTCTTCGAGGATAGGAAGTCCGCTGAAACTTACGTAATCTTGCCCAGTATCTACGAACAAGAGTGGGCCAATTCTCCACCGTGGGGGTGGCCCCTTGGTGGCCCTAGATACGGGTGTACGTTCGGCCTTCGGCATGAGACCGACGCGCTCAATAACTGCCGACGGAAGAAACGAGCCAATGAATACGAGCGCAATGGCAAGGCTGCCGGCAGTACGCCAGACTATTTCAGTTGTGACGAAGTCGACGACTGGAGCAGCCCGCATCCACCCCAGCCATTGGTCAACCCCCGCAACAGCGCCAGGAACAGTTAGCAAGACGAAGAGCACGACCGCTAGAGCGCGACCAGCCCATCGCCTTCTCGCAGCAGAAAGCATGGCCTGATGCTACGCCCCTCACCTACGAGCGTCTACCGGTCAATGGATGGTCGCTTGGCTGGCGGTGTAAGCTCGGGTGATGGCGTTCAACGACATCTCCGCCAAGTTCCACGCCGACGCCCGCGTCCGGGGGCAGCAGTTCGAGTTGCTCCGCCGCTGGTACCTCCAGAACGCCCCGGAGTACCGCAACAAGATCGAGCGCGTCTGGTTATGGCAGGACTGGCCTGATCGCTGGGGAGCGGACGCCGGGATCGACCTCGTTGCCGAAACGCTCGATGGCGAATTGTGGGCGATCCAAGCGAAAGCCTACGACCCCGCCTACTCCATCACGAAGTCCGACGTCGACACGTTCCTCAGCGAGTCCAGCAGACCGCAGTTTGCCTATCGGTTGCTGATCGCAACGACTGACGGCATCGGCGCAAACGCATACCGGACGCTCGTCGATCAGGAGAAGCCGGTCGGCCTCGCCCTGCGGTCGCACCTCGACGCAGCGGAAGTTGAATGGCCGCTGGACTTCGACAACTTGCTCCCGGCGCGAGCGCATCCGAAGACGCCACGGCCGCATCAGCAGGAAGCCATCGATGCGGTGCGGCTCGGCTTCGCGGACGCGGAGCGCGGACAACTGATCATGGCCTGCGGCACGGGTAAGACGCTCGTTGCGCTGTGGACGGCGGAAGCGTTGAAGAGTCAGCGGACGCTCGTGCTCGTTCCGTCCCTGACGCTCTTATCGCAGACGCTCCGCGAGTGGACGGCGAACAGCACAGACGCGTTCGCCTATCTGGCGGTGTGCTCTGACGATACGGTCGCGGCTAGTAGCCATGACGCGATGGTGTCGTGGACGGCTGACCTCGGGTTGCCGGTGACGACCGATGCCAGTGCCATCGAACGCTTCCTGCGCCGCGAGGGACGAGGCGCGGTCTTCGCGACCTACCAGTCGTCTCGCCGGATCGCTGAGGCACAGGCGAACGGTGCGCCGGAGTTCGACGTCGTGATCGCGGACGAAGCGCATCGATGCACCGGCCCGGCATCGGGCGACTTTGCGACAGTGTTGGAGCCGAACAAGATCCGCGCACGCCGCAGGCTGTTCATGACGGCGACGCCTCGTTACTACACCGACCGCGTGAAGAAGGTCGCCGGTGAGGCCGATTACGAAGTCGCATCCATGGATGATGAGGCGACCTTTGGGCGGGTCTTCCACCAGCTGACCTTCGGGCAGGCGATAGAGCGGGACTTGCTGTCCGACTACCAGGTGCTGGTGGTCGGCGTCGATGACGAGACGTGCGCCGCCTACGTCGAGCGCGGCGAGTTCGTCACGCTCGACGGCAAGCACGTCACCGACGCCCGGACGCTCGCCGCTCACATCGCCGTGGCGAAGGCGATGAAGAAATACGACCTCAAGAAGACCATCACCTTCCACGGTCGTGTGAACAAGGCTCAGGCCTTCAGTTCGATGTTCCCGTCTGCGGTCGACGCAATGCCCGAGGATGAGCGGCCCGTCGGTCAGGCATGGAGTAGGTACGTCTCCGGCGAGATGCCAACGAGCAAGCGCGACGTGTTGCTTCAGCAGTTCCGGCATCTCGATAAAGGCTCCCGGGGGCTCCTCGCCAACGCCCGGTGCCTGGCGGAAGGCGTTGATGTTCCCGCGATCGACGGCATCGCGTTCATCGACCCGCGAAGTTCCACGGTTGACATCGTCCAGGCGGTGGGCCGGGCCATCCGCAGATCGGAGGACAAGACTCACGGGACGATCGTGCTGCCGGTGTTCCTGCGTCCCGGCGACGATGCGGAATCAACCCTGGACGACTCGTCGTTCAAGGCGGTGTGGCAGGTGTTGAACGCCCTGCGGGCGCATGACAACGTGCTTGCAGAGGAACTCGATGCGCTGCGCCGGGGCATCGGGAGAGACCGTTCAATAGGCTTCCAGCGACCGGCGAAGATCGCGCTGGACGTGCCAGCGAATGTCGGCTCCGGCTTCTTCAGTGCCTTCGATGTTCGGCTCGTCGAGCGAACAACTTCGACCTGGGACGCGATGGCTGGCCTCTTGGCGGAGTACAAGCGGCGCTTCGGTCACGTGAATGTGACGAGCGAGAATGGCGAACCGTGGTCTGGACTCGTTCGATTCATTCACGAGGTTCGCGTGGCGCGAAGGGGAGGCAAACTGTCGGCGGCTCGCGTGCACCAAATGGAGGCGTTGGGCCTTGAGTGGCTCGCGGCCTATCGGGTCACCCTTGACGACACTACCGGGCTGTTGAAACAAGATGAGTTCAAGAGGCGGTTCGGGTTCACGAGTTTGGCGACCTATCTGAAGAAGGGCTTGATCACTCCTGCGGGGTACGCAAAGGGGAAAGGGGGACTGAGCCGGTTCTTCCACCCGTCTCAGGCCGACGAACTAAGGGCCGCGCTCGGAATCACGCTCGAAAGCACGGAGGGCCTGCTAAGCGAAAACCAGTTCCGGAGGAACTCCGGGTTGGGGAGCATCGCCGCATACCGCAAGAAAGGGCTGGTCAAGCCCGTCGGGGTGGGGATGTCGAGGACCGCCGTCGGTCCCTTCTACCGTCCTTCTCAGGTTGAGGAGTTGAAGGCGGCGCTGAGCATCACCCTAGATGACACAACGGGCCTAATCAGCGAGAGTCAACTACGGAAGCAGTTCACCAGAATCGCGACATACCGCGCGCGGGGGCTGATCAGCCCCGTGGGCTACGGAAAGCGCCGAGGGCGAGCCAGCCCATTCTACCGGCCGTCACAGGTCGCAGAACTGAAGGCGGCTCTCGGAATAACCCTCGACGATACAGCCGGGCTGTTAAACGAGACCGAGTTCATGAAGCGGTTTGGGTTCAGCCAGATAGCCCAGTACCGAGAGCGTGGGCTGATCATGCCGGTGGGGTACGCCATCGCATCGACACACCTCAGTCCGTACTATCGGCCTTCACAGGCCGCAGAGTTGAAGGCGGCGCTGGGTGTCACTCTTGACGACACAACTGGTTTGCTGCCCGAGAACCAATTCGGCGACCAATTCGGGTTCGCTAACATCGCCGCATATCGCAAGCGGGGGCTGATAAAGCCCGTCGGGTGCGCGATTACACACGCTGGTCTTGCTAGGTACTATCGACCCTCGCAGGCCGAAGAACTGCGAGCCGCCCTGGCGAGCAGGTCGCCTCGGTCGATTCGCAAGGAATAGCGGGCAGCGTGGCGGCGAGTGGCGGCACCGCCCAGCTCGCAGCACAATCTCGCACACGGCCCCCCCGAGTGCCACCCGCCGCTAGGCGTTCGCCGCCGCCCCGCCCTACCATCCCCACATGCGCACGCACCGGCCCCTCGCTGTTGGTACTTGGTTCTTCGTCCCTAACGCCGCCCCCGCCCGCTTGATTGAATTGGGACGGTTCAATCAACTTCAATCAGCCGCAAACACCCGCCAGCTTCACGCCCCGGCGCGCCGCGCCCGCCCTCAGCTTCACCACCAACCGCCGCCGCGAAAACGCGAAAATTCAAATATCAATCAAACCGCCGCAAACTGCGAACTGACAACTGTGAACCGTGAACCGCCGCTTCCCTCGCCCCAACCCGCCCCCGCTGCTACGATTTCGTCGCAGCCACCTACCCACCAAGGAGCAACCCCAATGAGCGTACTCGTCAACAAGGACACCCGCGTCCTCGTCCAGGGGATCACGGGCAAGGAAGGCAGCTTCCAGACCGGCCGCTGCATCGAGTACGGTACGAAGATCGTCGCCGGCGTCACCCCCGGCCGCGGCGGCGAGAAGACCGAGCACGGCGTCCCTGTCTTCAACACTGTCAACGACGCCGTCCGCGAGACCGGCGCCGAATGCGCCCTCATCTTCGTCCCGCCGCCCTTCGCCGCCGACGCCATCCTCGAAGCCGCCGATGCCGGCGTGCCCCTCGCCGTCTGCATCACCGAAGGCATCCCGACGCTCGACATGGTGAAGGTGAAGCGCGCCATGGCCGGCGGCGGCACGCGCCTGATCGGCCCCAACTGCCCCGGCATCATCACCGCCGGCGAGTGCCGCGTCGGCATCATGCCCGGCAACGTGTTCTCGGCCGGCAGCGTCGGCGTCGTCTCCCGCAGCGGCACGCTCGTGTACGAGGCCGTCGATCAGCTCACGCGACGCGGCATCGGCCAGTCGACCTGCATCGGCGTCGGCGGCGACCCCATCATCGGCACCAACCAGCGCGAGGCGCTCGAGCTGCTCAACGCCGACCCGGACACCGCCGCCATCGTCCTCATCGGCGAGATCGGCGGCAACGCCGAGCAGGACGCCGCGGAGTACATCAAGAAGCACGTCACGAAGCCGGTCATCGCCTTCATCGCCGGCTCGTCGGCGCCGGCCGGACGCCGCATGGGCCACGCGGGCGCCATCATCTCCGGCAACACCGGCACCGCCGCATCGAAGAAGGCAGCGCTTGCCGCCGCCGGCGTCACCATCAGCGACTCCCCGGCCGAGATCGGCGCGACGACGGAGCGCGTGCTGCGCGAGCGGGGGCTGTTGTAGGGAGTCGGTAGTTCGTAGTTTGTAGTTCGTAGAGAAGGGCACGCCGTGCCCTTTTCGCTTCAGGAGCGACGTTCCGGGAGAGACGCATGCCCGTCCTGGCGCTGGCGCTGCTCCTGTCCGCGGCGGTCGCCCACGCGACCTGGAACTACTTCGCGAAGGGCGCCAACAGCAGCCTCCACTTCACCTTCGCCTTCGCCGCGCTGGCCGAGGTCGTCTACCTGCCGCTCGCCGTCACGGTGTTCCTCTGGACGCGCCCCGACCTCGGCTGGGATGCCCTGCTCTTCGTGACGGTCTCCGGCGCGCTGAACATCGCCTACTTCCTGCTGCTGGCCGAGGGCTACAAGACCGGCGACCTCTCGCTCGTCTACCCGCTGGCGCGCGGCACCGGCCCGGCGCTCTCGGTCGCCGGCGCGGTGATCATCTTCGGAGAGCGGCCGACGGGGCTGGCGCTCGCGGGTGCTGCGCTCGTCGTCGCCGGCATCATCATCATGTCCTGGTCGCCGAAGGCGATGTCCGGCGCCGAGGTGGGCCGCTCGATCGCCTTCGCGCTCGCGACGGGCGCATGCATCGCCGCCTACACGCTGTGGGACAACAAGGGTGTGACGATCGTGACGCCGGTGCTCTACAGCTACGGCCTCGACCTGGCGCGGGTGGTCCTGCTCGCGCCGTTCGTCGTGGCCACGGCGAGCGGGCGCGCCGCCGTCGCGACGGTGTTCCGGGAGCAGCGCCGCGCCGTGGTCGGCATCGGCATCCTCAGCCCGGGCGCGTACATCCTCGTGCTGGCTGCGCTGACGATCGCGCCGGTCAGCTACGTCGCCCCGGCGCGCGAGGTGAGCATCCTCTTCGGCGCGCTGCTGGGCCTCCGCCTGCTCGGCGAATCCGACGCCGGGCGGCGCCTCGCGGGTGCGGGCGCGATCGTCGCCGGCATCTTCGCGCTGGCGCTCGGCTGACGGCCGGCGCGCTAGTCCGATTCGAGCGGGATCACGAGCGTGGCGTGCGCGGTGTTGATCAGCACGAACGCCGCCGATGCCACGTCGGGCGCCAGCGCATCGCCGTGCAGCGTGCGGATGGTGACGTCGTTCAGCAGCATGTACCGCTCGCCCGAGGCGGCGTTGCGGAGCGAGTCGCTCAAGCGCACGCCGGGCGCGTGGGAGTAGTCGCCCTCTACGATCGCGGATTGCGTGAAGATGCGGACGCGCGTCTTCTTTCGCTCCATGTAGTCCGGCGTGCCGCCGCCCTGCTCGTTCATCGTTGCGCTTCCTTTCCCGCAAGGTCGTCGCCGAGCCCGGCGGCGATGATGTGGGCATTATCGTTCAACTGCAGGAGCGTCGCGACGCCGTCCCGTAGATCGATGACGGTCTTGGCCGCCAGGGCCTGCTTCAGCCGCCGGAAGTCCGCCAGCGGCAGGCCCAGCGCGCGGCAGACCAGCGTCAGGATGACGAAGTTGTGGCTGACCGCCACGACCTCGCCCTGCGGGTGCTCGGCGCCGATGCGTTCGATGGCGCCCCACGCCCGGTCCTGCACCTCGCGCAGCGTCTCGCCGCCCGGCATGCGCGCGTCGGCCGCCCCGCCGGAGAGCCAAAACCCCAGGAAGTCCGGGTAGCGCTCACGCAGTTCTCGCCCCGTCAGGTGCTCCATCTCCCCGACGTCCATCTCGATGAGCGCGGCCTCGGCGATCACCGCCACGCCGGTCGCGGCGCCGATCGCCGTCGCGGTAGCGAAGGCGCGCTGGAGCGGGCTTGCGTAGATGGCGTCGGGTGGGCGGCGGAACGACGCGGCGAGCGCCTGCGCCTGCGCCTGTCCGCGCTCGTTGAGGGGCACGTCGGAGCGGCCCAGCGTCACCTGGTCGCGATTGTGGGCGGTCTCACCGTGGCGGATCAGCACGAGTCGCATCAGCCAGCGAACCTGCCGCGCTTGCGCCACGCTTCGCGGGCGGGCGAGACGCCGGCGAGCGTCAGGCGCGTGCGGTGGATCCGCAGTGGCGAGGGGAGCCCCAGCGCCGCGACGACCTGCTCCGGACGGCCGGAGCCGCTGTTGTCGTTCCGCAGCCGCATCCGCAGCCGCACGACCGCCGGGTCCGGCTGCGCCACCTCGATGGCGTCGACCTGCGGGCGGATGTCGTACGCGCGCACCTCTTCGTCGCGCTTGTGCTCCCATGGCACGCTCTCCGCGGCGAGAAACCGCTCCACGGCGCTTTCGGCGTCTGCCGCCCCGGCCGCCGCCAGGTCGACGTCGTACTCCGCGAAGCGCACGTCGGCCTGCAGCGCCGGCAGCGAGAGGCCGACCTCTTCGACCGATTTGATTTCGATGGCCGGCGGCAGTTGCGGTGTGACCTGCCGGATCAGCGCGCGCGGCGCGACGTGCTCGGCCATGAAGACATCCATCAATTCGGCCTCGCTCGTCGTCCCGACGGGCAGCGGCGCCGCGAGCGATAGCTGTGCGTGCGGCGAGAAGCCTTCGGAGTAGGCGATGGGCACGCCGGCGCGGCGCAGCGCGCGCTCCCAGAATCGCATCATGTCCAGGTGGGTGATGTACTTCATCGCCTCGCCGCGTGCGAACGTGACGCGCAGCCGCTGCGCCTTCATCCGTTCCCCGCCGTCGTGTGCAACCGCCGGATGACGACGCTCTCGATCTTCACGCCCTTCACCTCGGACACGGTGATCCGGTAGCCGTCGAGTGTCACGGTTTCGCCTTCGCGCGGGATGTGCCCGAGCTGTTCCAGCACGAAGCCCGCGATAGTCTCGTAGTCGCCCTCCGGGAGGTCGACCTCCAGCTCTTCGCGCAGGTCGTACAGGCTCATACCGCCGTCGACGCGGGTCGTGTGCTCGTCGATCGCCGAGAACTCCTCGGAAGGCTGCCCGAGCTCGTCGACGACGCGGCCTACCATCTCTTCCAGTAGCAGCTCGAGCGTCACAACGCCGGCCACGCCGCCGTACTCATCGACGACCACCGCCATCTGCTGCCGCTCGTCCTGCATCTGCCAGAACAGCGCGCTCACCAGCTTCGTCTCCGGGATGAACGCCGCCGGGCGGATCAGTTCGTCGATGGCGGAATCGTCGCTGACGCGATGCTCCGCGAGCGCGCGCAGCACGTCCTTGATGCTGACGATGCCGACGACGTTGTCGACGGTGTCGTCGTACACCGGAAAGCGTGAATGGGGCGTCTCGTCGAAGGTCGCGTAGAACTCGCGGATCATCTCGCCCTTCTCGAGCCACACGACCTCCGTGCGCGGGATCATGATCTCGTTGACGCGACGGTCGTGGAAGTGAAAGACGCGGTCGAGCAACTCCGCCTCTCCCATGCCGACCGCGCCCTCCTCGGCGCCGATGTCGATGAGCATGCGCAGTTCGGCTTCCGTCACCGTGTGTCCCGCGCCGCCGCGGCCGAACAGGTTCGGGATCACGGCGAGCGCGCTGATCAGCGGGCTCATGATGCGGACGATGAGCTCGACCGGGATGGCCGCCATGTACGCGATGCGTTCCGGCGCGCGCGCCGCGAGCACCTTCGGCGTGTACTCACCGAACTCGGTCGAGATGAGCGGGATCGCCACGAGGCTGACCAGGAACCCCCATTTGCCGAACGCCTCGACCGCGATCACCGTGCCGGCGGTGGACGCCAGGAACACGGCGATGTTCTGCAGGATGACGACGACGCCGAAGTAGCGCTCCTGCTGCGCCTTCAGCCGCTCCAGCGCGCGCGCCGAGCGGTGGCCGTCTTCGGCCGCCGCTCGCACACGGATACGGCTCGATGCGACGACGGCGATCTCGACGGCGTTGACCAGCGCGTACCCGGCCAGTCCCACGATGAACAGGCCAATCGCCACCGGCATAGGTATGGAGAGAGAGGCAGCGTCGGCGAGGAGCGCAGGCGACAGGCCCGGAAGGGGGATTACTAGCATGCGGCAGGCGCGGACTCGTGGCCGCGAGGCCGGGACGCACGTGGCCCCGGTACGCGCATCATAGCGCAACGGCGAGCACCTGGTGACCGGTGCGTGCGGGGCGATGTGCTCCGCGGGCGACTATCCGGCTTCGGCGCCCGCGTCGTCGCGGTCGCTGTCTAGCATGGGCTGCTCGGCGTCCGCCGAGGCGCCCGACTCCAGGATGTTCTCCTCCAGCAGCCGCATCGACTGCTCGCACCAATCGATGTAGGCGCGGCGATACGATATCGCCAGCTCCAGCGTCAGTGTCCAGAAGAGGCCGTTGCGCGTCGTATGCGGATGTGGATGCGACAGGACCTGCGGGTGTTGCACGCTCTCACGGATCTTCTCACGTAGCACGGTCTCGGAGAACAACAGCACCTTCTGCTGTTCCTCCATCTGCCGGCGCAGCAGGATCAGCACATCTTCCAGCGGGACCTCGGTGCCAAAGAAGATCTTGATGAGGAACGGGTCGCGGAGGTCGGCCGGAGGCTGCGTGCCGCGCACCCAGCGGAGGAACTCCTGCCGGCCGGGCTCTGTGATCTCGTAGATCTTGCGGTTCGGGCGGCTTTGCTGCACCTCGACGTGCATCCCGACGAAGCCGGCTTCCTCAAGCGCCTTCAAGGTCGGGTAAATCTGGCTCAACTCCGCGTTCCAGAAGTGCTGGATGGAGGAGTCGAAGAACTGCTTCACCTCGTACCCGGTCATCGGGCTATAGCCCAGGATGCCGAGCAGTGCATGTTTCAGTGACAAGCGCTCACCTCGCGACGAGCGTAAGACCCCGGTGGCACTAGATCCAGGGGCTGTGCGCGCCCGTCAGCGGCCGCGGACCGCTCGCCGGCGCCGGTGCCGGCCGGTCCTTCGCGAGGCGCTCCTCGCGGTTGAGGTCGCGCAGGCGCCAGCGCCATCTTGCGCGCTTCTCCTGCACGGCGCGCTCCGCCGCGATTGCCTTGGAGTAGTCCAACGCCGCAAAACCCGCAAAGTCGAACATGGCTGTGCTCCTGTCGATATCGGGCGGAAGGCCGCCTGTTGTATATATCGACATTTATATATAGCTCTTTATACAGGACGCCGCAAGAGAATGTTGGGTTCAGTGCAAGGAATTAACGCGCCCGTAACGTGTCGCGGAGCGGATCCGGCGGTGATGCAGCGCCCCACGGTTCCCCCTGGGGCCGTGCGCGTGCCCCGCCGATACGCAAGACTGGATGAAATGATCGCCTTCGACGAACTCTGGCACAGGAGGGGGCAGTTCGCCCTGATCGCGCTCATCGTCACGATGATCGCGTACCTGGTCCTCATGATGAACGCTCTCGGCGCCGGCTTGCTCGACCTCGCCGGCAGCGCCATCAAGGGGCTCGACGCGGATGCGCTGGTGTTCCGCGCGAAATCGAACCTGAGCCTGCAGCAGAGCGAACTCGCGCAGTCATCAGTCGATGCCGTCGCGGGCGCGCCGGGCGTCGAAGCGGCCGGACGCCTTGGCTACGTGTCCGTGCAGCCGACCGAGCATCCCGGCGACGGCCCGGTGGCGTTCCTCGGCTTCGAGGAGGGCACGATCGCCGAGCCGAAGCTGACCGCCGGCCGCGCGTTGGCGGCAGGGGAGCGTGGCAGCGTGCTTGCTGACAAGCGCTACCTCGAGCGCCGCGGCGCAAAGGTCGGCGACACCGTCGAGGTCGCCAGCCGCCTGCGTACGTACCAGTTCAAGATCGTCGGTGAAGTCGACCGGGGCTCGTTCTTCTTCCAGGCGCCGCTCTGGGGCAGCATCGACGACTGGCGCGAGCTCAAATACGGCACGGCGGGCGCCGAGACGCCCGCCGCCACCCTTGTGATGGTCAAGGGCGCCCGCGGCATCGAGAAGGCGCTGCCTGCGTCCGTCGACGGTATCGAGGCGGCGACGCCGGCCGACACCTTCGAGGCCATCCCGGGAGTTGCGCCGCAGCGCAACACGGCCAACTCGATCGAGGGATTCGGCCTGATCATCGGCGCGCTTGTGGTGGGCGTGTTCTTCTACGTACTGACGCTGCAGAAGGTCGGCCAGATCGGGATTCTCAAGGCGCTCGGCGCCTCGTCATGGTTCGTCTTCCGGCAGCTCATGGCCCAGGTGCTCGTCATCTCGGTCATCGGCCTGGCGGTCGCCCTGCCCGCGGCGATTCTCACCGTGGATGCGCTGCCCTCCACCGTGCCGCTGCTCATCCAGCGCCAGGGCGTGGTCGTCACGCTGGTGCTGCTGCTCATCACGGCCGTGATTGGCGTTGCCTTCTCCGGGCGCAAGATTGCCTCAGTGGATCCTCTGATCGCGCTGGGACAGCAGCAATGACGGTCGCGAACGGTACGACGACGGTCGACATCGAAGCTCTCTCCAAGACCTATGGAAGCGGCAACACCGCAGTTGATGCCGTGAAGTCCGCGACGTTCTCCGCACGCGCGGGTGAGTTCCTGGCCGTCGTCGGCCCCAGCGGCTCCGGCAAGACGACGCTGCTCGCGATGCTCGGCGGGCTGCTCACGCCGTCATCCGGGCGCGTCTGCATCGGAGGTCAGGAGCTGACCGCGCTGAAGCCGGCACAACTTGCGCGCTTTCGCCGCGGGCAGGTCGGCTTCGTCTTTCAGGGCTACAACCTGCTGCCGTACCTCACGGCGCGCAAGAACCTGCTCGCTATCGCCCAGATAGGCGGCCTTGACCGCCGGGTTGCCGCCGACCGCGCGGACCGGTTGATCGACGAACTGGGCCTGACCGGCCGGGCTCACGCCTACCCGGCGGAGATGTCCGGGGGCGAGCGCCAGCGGGTCGCCATCGGCCGCGCACTGATGAACGATCCGGCGCTCATTCTCGTCGACGAGCCGACTGCGAACCTTGACACCGCGCGCGGAAAGCAGGTCGTGGAGATGCTTGTTGCCGAGGTCCGCCAGCGCGGCAAAACCGCATTGATGGTAACGCACGACATGCGCATGGCCGAATACGCCAGCCGCCGCCTCACGATCGAGGACGGGCGCCTCAGCGGCGGGTGACCGCGCGCTTGCTCCAGCCGCGCCGGGTCGCCACAATCCCATCGCGTCCGCACGGGTCCGCATTCCGGGAGGGAGCGCCATGAAGATCCACGAGTTCCAGGCGAAGCAGATCGTCGCCGGGTTCGGCGTCGCCGTGCCGAAGGGCCGCGTCGCACGGACCGCCGACGAGGCGCGCGCCATTGCGCAGGAGTTGGGCGGCAAAGTGGTCGTCAAGGCGCAAATCCACGCGGGCGGCCGCGGCAAGGGTGGCGGCGTCAAGCTCGCCAATTCGCCCGACGAGGCGGCGCAGGTGTTCTCGCAGATCCTCGGTATGCAGCTCGTCACCCACCAGACCGGTCCGCAGGGCCAGAAGGTGAAGACGGTGCTGGTCGAAGAGCAGATGGGCATCGCCCGGGAGCTCTACCTGGCGGTGCTGATCGATGGCTTCGCGGGGCGCCTGATCATGATGGCGAGCAGCGCCGGCGGCATGGAGATCGAGGAGGTCGCCGCGAAGACACCGGAGGCGATCCACCGGGTCAGCATCGACCCCGTGACTGGCTTCCAGCCGCACCTGGCGCGCGAGCTGTGCTTCGCGCTCGGACTTACCGGCGATCTGATGAAGCCTGCCACGCAGCTAATGTCCGGGCTGTACGACGCCTTCGTCGCGAACGACGCCTCGCTCGCCGAGATCAACCCGCTCGTCGTCACCACCGACGGCCGCGTGCTCGCGCTCGACGCGAAGATGAACATCGACGACAACGCGCTGTTCCGTCACAAGGAGATCGAGGCGCTCCGCGACAAGGACGAGGAAGACCCGAGCGAGGTAGAGGCCTCCGAGAAGGGGATCAGCAACTTCATCAAGCTCGATGGCAACATCGGCTGCCTGGTCAATGGCGCCGGCCTCGCCATGGCCACCATGGACAGCATCAAGTTCGCCGGCGGCGAACCCGCGAACTTCCTGGACATCGCCACCGCGAACGATGTCAACAAGGTCGTGGACGCGCTCAAGATCATCGCGCGCGACCCCAACGTGAAGGCGATCCTCGTCAACATCTTCGGCGGCATGGCGCGCGTCGATGTCATCGCCCAGGGCATCATCGAGGCCCAGCGGCAGATGCCGGCGGCGATCCCTGTGGTGGCACGCCTGGCCGGCACGAACGTCGAGGAGGGCGAGCGCCTGATCAAGGAGAGCGGCCTGCCGGTGATCCGCGCCGAAGAACTCGGCGAAGCCGCGAAGAAGGCGGTTGAAGCGGCTCGCTCGGCCGCCTGACGGCGGTTCAGCCCGCCCCGTTCGGCTCTCACCACGGCGCTGTCTCGCTCCCGCGTGGTGCTATAGTGCCCGTTACTTCGAGCAGCTCGTTCACGGGAGAGCGTCGTGGCCATCGACCCCCTGGAGTTCCGCGGCGTCATCGGCTACTTCGCCACCGGCGTCACCGTGATCACGGCCGCTGCGGGTGAACTGCTGCAGGGCATGACGGCCAACGCCTTCACGTCGCTCTCTATCGACCCCGTCATGGTCCTGATCTGCGTCGACAAGACGACTTACACGCACGGCGTGCTGGAGCGGGGAGGAGCGTTCACCGTCAACATCCTGGGCGAGCACCAGCAGGAGGTCGCTCGCGTCTTCGCCCGGCACGCCGAGCCCGAAGCCGGCTCCCTGCGCGGCCAGCCGTTCACCATCGGACGGACGGGCGCGCCCATCCTCCAGGACTGCCTGGCGTTTCTGGAATGCCGCGTCGCCGAGGTGCTCGAGGGCGGCGACCACTCCATCTTCATCGGCGAAGTCGTCAGCGAGGGCATCGTCAACGACGTCGCCCCGCTGCTCTTCTATCGCGGCGCGTACCGGGCGCTGGCCGATGAGGCGTAGCGGCCGGGCGCGGTCCTTTACAGCGGCGCCGCGACGCCGCGGGCGCTCTGTTATGCTGGCATTCCCGCCTCCGCGTTCGATGCACGTGCTGGAGCGATGAGGTCCCCTTGACGCCCGAACCCGGCCCGACGACCCAGCCCGGCCGCCTCGTGAACATCGATGTCCTGCGCGGGCTCGCGATCCTCTGGGTGATGACGTTCCACCTCTACGCCGACATGATGGCGCCGCAGGCCGCCAAGGACGCGCGCCACCTGTATCCTGCGCTCCGCGACCGCCTCGCCGAAGGAGCGCCGCTGCACGCGCTCACCGCGCTTGGCGAACTGGTCCTGAGCATGGGCTACCAGGGTGTCCCGATGTTCATGATCCTCAGCGGGCTCTCGCTCACGTTCAATTCCTACCGCCGCGCCGAGCCGGCGCTGCTGGCCGGATACGCCGCGCGCGCCCGCAAGCTGCTCACGCCGTACTGGTTCGGCGTCGCTTTCACCATCGCCACCGTGGCGCTCATCGCGCTGCTGCAGACAGCGCTCGATGGAGGCGGCTACCGCCACCAGTGGTTCGAGGTGAAGCTGCAGGCGGTTACTCCTGTTAACCTGCGCTTCGATGACGCGCTCTACGCGTTCAGCGTGATCGGCTGGATCTTCCGCGAGAAGGTCGTGACGATCCCCGTCGGCTCGCTCTGGTTCGTACAGCTGCTCCTGCTCTACTACGCGGTGTTCCCCTTCGCGCTCCGCCTGCTCAACCGCATCGGCCCGTGGCAATTCTTCGCTTTGACCTTCGTGCTCACGCTCCTGGCCCGCGCGGCGCTCATCTCGTTCACGCTCCAGTGGATGGATCCCCTCTACCGGGGACGTGCGCTGTTCGCCGTCGGGCTGTTCCGCGGCTCCGAGTTCTTCATGGGCATGTCCGCCGGCTACCTGCTGGCGCGGCGGCGTGAGCAGGTGGCGGAGTGGATGAGCTCGCCGTTCGATGTCGCCGGCATCATCCTGATCGGGCTGCTGCTGCAACTCGCGGGCACGGTCCTGGGCCCGAAGGCCGAGCTGCTGACGGTGCTCGGTGACCCCGTGGTCCACGTCGCGCTGCTGCTGCTCATGCTGCCGCTCATCTTCAAGTCCGCCGGCCGCCTCGAAGTCAGCCCGTTCGCCGCGGTGATGGCGTTTGTCGGCGTCGTCGCCTACGCGGCGCTCATCGTCAACGATCAGATGCGGTACCTTGCTAGCTTCCTGCGCCAGCAGGACTTGCCGCGCGCCGTCTGGTGGGTGTTCCTGATCGCGGTCTACATCCCCGCCGGCACGCTGCTCGCCCATCCGCTGGCACGGTTCCTCGGGCTACTCCCGGGACGCGCATCGCGGGCGCGCGCCCCACAGCCGGAGCCAGGCGAGCCGCAGGCGCTCCAGCCGGCGCGCGGAGGCTAGGCATGGCACAGCCGCGTTCGCGCACCACCGCCGCGACGACACCTGACGAGCCGCAACTGATCCCGGCCAGCGGCCGCATCGTGGCAATCGATATCGTGCGCGGCTTCGCGATTCTCTGGGTGATCCTCTACCACCTCTGGACCGACATCAAGGTCCTCAACATTCGCACCATCCCGGACACGTTCCGCTTCGTCCCGCACCAGGTCACGCACGATCCGGCCGGCGCGCCGACGGCGTTCACCGATGCCTTCCTGCGCGTCGGCGCGCTCGGCGTGCCGCTCTTCATGATCCTCAGCGGCCTGTCGCTGACGCTGGTGGCGATGCGGCGCGAGCCACGTCACGGGGAAACGCCGCGCTTTCTCTACCGCCGTCTGCGCCGCGTGATGATCCCGTACTGGTTCGGGTTCGTGTACACGCTCGCCTTCGCCGGCGCGCTCGCATTCGTCCAGTGGCAGCGCCACGGCGGCCACTCGTACGCCTGGTTCGTCCGCTACGGCGACTTTCGTATTGACGGCGGCCAGCTGTTCGCGGGCGGCCTCCTGGTCCCGCGCTTCTGGAGCCACGCCTGGCACTTCGCGCCCGAGGGCTCGCTCTGGTTCGTGCTGCTGATCGTGCAGTACTACCTGCTCTTCCCGCTGCTGCTGCCGCTGCTCAGGCGCATCGGCCCGTGGTGGTTCCTCGCCGCGGCGCTGGCTGTGACGCTGGTGTCGCTGAACGCAATGGTCGCCGTGGACGGTAACCTGATCCACCGCGACAGCTGGGTGCAGACGCTGGCGCCGTTCCGCATCTTCGAGTTCGCGCTCGGCATGGCCGGCGGCTACCTGATGGTCCGGCGGCCGGCGCTGCTGCTGGAATACACCCGCGCCCCGCTCGACATCCTCTCGATTGTCGTGATTGGCGTCCTCTTCTTCGTCGGCGGCAATATGATCGGCATCGACAGCGGCGATATGGTCACGTTCCAGTCGCCGATGATCGCGCTGGGCATGTCACTGATCTTCCTGCCGCTCGTCTGCAAGCTGCCGGGCCGGCTCGAGGTCAGCGCGCCGGGCCGCGTGGTCGCCTGGGTCGGCGTCATTTCCTACACCGTGCTCATCGTCAACGAGCCGCTGCGGTCCGTCACCCACACGCTCACGGTCGAAGGCGCGTCCGACGTGTGGAGGGCGCTCTGGGTCGGCGTCGTCTACATGCCGCTGACGCTCATCGCCGCCAGGCCCCTCGCCGTCTTCCTGGGCCTCGTCGAGCGTGAGCCGCGCCCCTCCCCGGCCGGCGACGCCGTCGCTGGGCCAGAGGGTGCATCTTTACAAGCTTGATCAGTTCTCCGCATGTCAAATCTATTGCCGGGCAGCCTCGGCGGTGTTACGATCGCGAAAACGTCCGGACGGCAGCTTTATGATCATCACCAGCACCGGAGACCACCGCTAGATGGCCGTTGCCCTCACGCATGCGCCGGCATTTGCGCAGCCCGACAGCCGGGCGCTCACCGGCGCCCTTCGCAGCGCCGTCCGCCACGTCCCGTTGCTTGCGCTCGTCGGCCTCGTCATCGGCATCCACGTGCCGACGATGCACTTCTACTTCTTCGGCGATGACTTCCTCGTCCTCGGCGACATCCAGTCGCGTACGTTCCCCGCGTACATGCGGGATGTCGTGGTGCTCCGGGACCTGACGCCCAACTGGCGCCCGCTCACGATGCTGGTCTACTGGGCCGAGTTCCGGATCTTCGGATTCGATGCCCTGCCGTGGCGCGTCGTCAACCTCGCCGTCCACATCGCCACCGTCGTCCTGCTCTACTCGCTCGTGCTCTCGATGACGAAGCGCCTGTTCGTGGCGCTGGCGGCCGCGACGATCTTCGCACTGTCCGCGTCCGCGGTGCACACCGTCACCTACATCACGGCGTTCCCGCACGTGTTCAGCGAGTTCCTGCTGATCGCCTCGCTCGCCTCGCTGCACCGCTACGTCGAATCCGGCGAACGGCGCGCGGCCTGGTACTGGACGGCGTTCGCGCTCTTCGTCGCCGGCTTCCTCGCCAACGAGGGCGGCGTTGTCATCGGTGCGGTGCTGGCGGTCTACTTCGCGACCGCATCGTTCGCGCGCCGCCGGGACCTCCTCGACTTCACGATCAAGATGCTGCCGTTCGCGCTCGCTGCGGCCGTGCTCGTCAGCGGCCTCAGCGGCTGCGGCTGCCAGGGCGTCGACGGCGGGTTCTATGGCATCGGCTGGCACATCCCGCGCGAGACGTGGGTCTACATGTCGCGGCTCGCCTACCCCGTCGGCGCCATTCCCAAGAACCCTTCCGCCATGGAGTGGGCCTGGGGCTCGGTCGTCATCGGCTTCGCCATCTTCTTCTTCGTCCGCGGCCCCCACATTGCCCGCCTGGCAGCCGTGGGCATGGTGATCGGCGTCATGCCGTATGTCCCCGGCAAGATCTGGACTGCCAGCCGCTACACGTACATGGCGACGCCGTTCTTCGCGATCCTGGTCGCGGTCGCCGCCGGATGGGTCCACCACCACGCGGTGCGCCTCTACAAGCCCGGCGCGCATGTGCTCGCGGCGATGGCGCTTGTGACGGTGGGCGGCCTCTACTCGTGGCAGGTGATCCACCAGACGCAACCGTTCCTGAAGGCCACCGACCGCTGGCAGCTCCTGGCCGATGACCTTCGCGCAAACTACGGTGAGCTCCCGGCCGGCAGCACCATCTACGTCATCGATGACGACGGCCTCTGGTCGAACCCCTACTGGCAGCCGACCTGGATGACCTCCGTCGGCCACGCGCTCTACGGAAAGGGCGTCACCGTCCGTGCGCTCCCGGCGGCGGACCTCGCGCGCCTGCAGAAGAGCCTCGATGGCCGGCAGGTGTACCTGGTGCAGCTCGACCAGGGGCACCTGCAGGCCGTGTCGCCGGAATCCGCGAAGCTGCAACTCAGCCCGAAGGAATAGCCGCCCTTGGCGATGAAACAGCTCCGAGCGCACCTCCCCGCCCTCGGCCTGATTCTCCTCGTCGCCATCGCCGTCCGCGTCGCCTGGCTCATCTTCGTCCACCCGGATCCGGCGGACGGGCGCTTCGATGACACGGCCTGGTACCGCGTCGCAGCCCATTTCTTCGCCAGGGGCGATGGTTACGTGAACCCCTTCACCGGCACGCCGACGGCCGCCTGGCCCCCCGGCTATCCCGTCTCGCTCGGCATCGTCTTCAAACTGTTCGGCGAAGGCAATGCGCAGGCATACGGGTTCAACGTCTTCCTTGCCGGCGCGACGGCGGCCGTCACGTACGCGATCGGGCTCGCCTTGTTCGACCGGCGCACCGCCGTCGCGGCCGGACTGGCCGTAGCAGTCTGGCCCGGCCAGGTGTACTTCTCGTCGCTCACGCTCTCGGAGCCGCTCTTCACGTTCCTCTTCGCGCTCGCGGTACTGCTGATCGTCCTGGTCCCGCGCCTCTCCGCATGGCGCGGCCCGCTGCTCGTCCTCCTCGGCCTCGTCATCGGCGCGGCGGCGCTGACGCGCGGGCAGGCGCTGATCCTGCTGCCGCTCGCCCTGCTCGCCTGGGGGCTCGCGGGCTACCGGTGGCGACCCGCAGTGGCCTGGGTTATGCTGGCGGCGCTCGTGGCCGCAGTCGTGCTGGCCCCATGGGTCGCGCGAAACGAGCGCCAACTGGGCAGCCCGGTGCTGATCGCGACGAACTTCGGCCCAAACCTCTGGATCGGCAACCATGAGGGAGCCTCGGGCCGGATGAACATCGCGGAGCCCGAGCCGCCCCAGCCGGATCGGGCCAACCTTTCGCAGCCGGAGTTCGAGGCCAGGGCCGACCGCCTCGCCTTCCGGAAAGGGCTTTCTTACATGTTCAGCCACCCTGCGGACGAGGCGCGCCTCTCCGCCACCAAGCTCCGCGCCATGTACGAGTCCGATGCCACCGCCGTCGACTGGAACGCCGGCTACCAACCCGGCTTCTACGCCTCGGACCGGGTAGAGGCCTGGTTGCGGGCACTGGCCAATGGCTTCTGGTTCGCCGCGCTGGGCCTTGCGCTCGCCGGTCTGGTCGCCAGCCGCGCGCGGTTGCACGACATAACGGGTATACTGCCGGTCACGGTCCTGCTCTGGACCGCCACCCACCTGCTCTTCTTTGGCGACGCGCGCTTCCATTACCCGGTCGTCTTCGCCATCGCCCTGTTCGCGGCGCGCGGCCTCGTCGTCCTCGCCGAAGCCGTGCGGCGGCCTCAACCGAGCCTCGGTGGGAGGTACGCGGAGGCTTGAGCGCCGAGATTCCTGCGGTCAACGGTGCCGATCGGGAGGCGCCTGCGCGTGAAGCGCGGCGGGCGCGCGCCATCTCCGTGCCGCGCATCGACATCATCCTGATGCTGGTGCTGTTCACCGTGGCGATCATTCCGCGCGCCGCGTGGACCGCGTACAACGACCGCGCGCCGCGCGAGCTGAACGACCCGCTCTTCTACAACCTGTTCGGCGACTCCATCGCGCAGGGGCACGGCTACACGCGCCTCACGGGCGAGAAGTTCGCCTACTATCCCGTCGGCTATCCGGCGACGCTGGGCGGCCTCAAGAAGGCAGGCGACATCTTCGGCTGGGGCAACAGTATCTTCTCCGCCAAGATGATGAACGGCATGTTCGGCGCCATCACGGTGCTGCTGCTCTACATGCTCGCCGCGCGTCTGTTCGATCGGCGCGCCGGCATGGTGGCGGGATTGCTGCTCGCCGTCTTTCCCAGCCAGGTCTACTACGCCGGCACGATCCTCTCGGAAGCCGAGTTCACCATGCTCTTCGTCGCGTCGCTCCTGGTGCTGCTGTGGCATCCGTGGACGCGTCAAGGCATGTCCTGGCAGCGGTTACTGACGGCGGGCGTGCTCCTGAGCGCGGCGACGATGGTGCGCGGCATCCTGCTGATCTTTCCGCTCGTCCTGCTCGCCGTCTGGTTCCCCTACCTTCAATCAAAACGGCGCGCGCTGCTGCAGACGGCCATCGTGTTCGCTGGCGTCCTGGTGTTCGTCGTCCCCTGGTCGATCCGCAATACGCTGGCGTTTGGCGAGCTCACGGGGCCGTCTACAAACGTTGGCGACGACCTCTGCATCGGCAACGCCATCGGTGCGACGGGGCGCTTTATGCTCAGCGGCAAATGCTTCGAGGGATACGAGGGGCTGTCGTTCCAGGAAGTGGAGATCCAGCGGAACAAGGACGGCGTCAGGATCGCCATAGAAGACGTGATCAAATCCCCGTTCCGAATGCCGAACCTCATCGGCGAGAAGGCGTACTGGCTGTTCCACCGCGACGACGACGGCATCTACGCGGCGGAATCGTACGGCAACGACAAGTTCATGTCCGACTACCGGCGCGAAGTCCTTGGCTTCGCCGCCAACGCGGTCTACTACGCCACCGGCGCCGTCACGATCCTCGGTGCCGCCGCCTTCGCGTTCGGGAAGGACATCCGCCGCGCGTTCGTGGTTGTGACGCTGCTCTATGTGCTCGCCATCCCGCTCGCCTTCTTCGGCGACCCGCGGTTCCACTTCCCGGCGATCCCGCTCGCCGTGCTGATCGCCGCCGCCACCATCGTCACGATCTGGGACCGCCGCCGCCGGCGCCTGCCAGCCATGGAGCGGCTCGATGTTCGATAACGCCAGGCGCTGGTCCGCCTCCCCAACGGGCCGGGCCGTGCTCGCCATCTTCCTGCTGGCGCTCGCCCTCCGGCTGCTCACCGTCGCCGTCATCCACCCCAGTCCGCGCGACGGCCGGTTCGATGACAGCGTCTGGTACGACACCTCTGCCCGCCACCTCGCCGCCGGCGACGGTTACGTCTTCGACCCGACGGTCTGGTTCGCGTCCGATGGCAGCCCCATCTATCCGGGCGAAACGGATCTGTCGCCCACCGCCATCTGGCCGCCCGGCTACCCTGCCACGCTCGCGGTCCTCTACAAGGCCAGCGGCGACTCGCTCTGGGCGGGGCGCATGTTCAATGTCCTCTGCGGCGCGCTCACCGCCGTCCTCGTCTACGCCATCGCCCGCAAGCTCTTTGGCCACGCCGAAGGCGTGTTCGCGGGCGTCCTGATGGCGTTCTTCCCGGGACACATCTACTTCACGCCGATCCTCATGAGCGAGACCTTCTTCCTCTTCCTCATGACGGCGACGCTCGCCGTGTTTCTCTACTTCGTCCTCGACCGCGAGCGCCCGTCGCTGCGCGCGGTCGCCGCCTCCGGCCTGCTCGCTGGTCTCACTGCTATTTCCCGCGGCGAGTTCATGCCGTTCCCGGCGATCATGCTCGTCCTGCTGGCGTTCCATCTCGGGGTGAGGCGCTCGCTGCTCCCCGCCGCCGTCCTCGTCGTCAGCGTGGCGGCGATCTTCGCGCCGTGGGCGATCCGCAACAAGGTCCAGATGGGGGAGTGGATCGTCGGCACCACCGGCGCCGGCCGCGTCGCCATCCAGGGGCACCATCCGCTGTCCGAAGGCATCCCCAGTCTCGAGATCTTCGGCCGCATCGACCACGAGTACGCGACGCTGCCCCGCAAGGAGCGCGAACTCAAGGTCAACTCCGAAGGCATGTACCGTGCCCGCACGTACGCCTGGGACCACAAGCTCGACGAACTGCGCCTGCTGCCGCGCCGCATGTACGGCCTCTTCCGGTCCGATGAGTCGGCCATCACCTGGGGCCAGTCCAACAAGCCCACGTACGGTGAGGAGACGGCAAAGCGCCTGATCAACCTCTGCTCATTCGCGTTCTTCGGCGTCATCGGCTTCGCGCTGATCTCATGGCCCATGTGGTGGCGGTGGCGCGACACGAAGCGCTGGCTGCTGTTCGCGCCGGTGCCCTTCTACATACTCACGTTCGGCGTGATCTTCATCGGCGACCCCCGCTACCACTTCGGCATGTACACGTCGCTCATCGTGCTGGCATCGCCCGCGCTCGCGCTCCTCTGGCGCCTTACCGCCGAGAACCTGCGCGAGGTCACCGGCGGCCGCCCGCTCCGCTCCGTTTTGCGCCTGCCGGGGGCCTCGCGGACGTGAACCCGCTCCGCAGCCACTGGCTCCGGCTGGCCGGCTGGCTCTTCCTCGCCTCACCCATCGTTGCCGTCCTCGTCGTGCTTACGTCGAACGCCGATTTCACGCTCGCCCTGCTGGTGACGCTGTATATGTGGGCGCTGGTTTGCGTCATACTGGCGCTAATCGCGTTGGCCGGGCTCGCAGCCCGCGTCGTGGGTTGGGGGATACGTGCGTTTCGAAGGTAAGACCGTCGTCGTCACGGGCGCGGGCGGCTTCATCGGCAGCCATCTCGTCGAGCAACTGCACGCCGCCGGCGCTCACGTCCGCGCGATGCTCCGTTATACGTCGCGCGGGCAGCGCGGCTGCCTCGACCTCCTGCCGGAGCCGCTGCTCGCCGACGTCGCCATCACGATGGGCGACGTCCGCGACTTCGATGCCGTCCGTGAAGTGATGCGCGGCGCCGATGCGGTCTTCCACCTCGCCGCGCTGATCGGCATCCCGTACTCCTACGAGCACCCGCAGGAAGTGATCGATACCAACATCGGCGGCACGTCCAACGTGCTGCTGGCCGCGAAGGAGCTTGGCACACTGGAGCGCGTCATCCTCACGTCCACCAGCGAGGTCTACGGCTCCGCGCTGCGCGTGCCCATGGACGAAGAGCACCCGCTGCAGGCGCAATCGCCCTATTCCGCCACGAAGATCGCCGGCGATGCGCTGGGGCTCAGCTTCTCCCGCTCCTTCGGCCTGCCCGTCGCAATCGTCCGCCCGTTCAACGCGTACGGACCGCGGCAGTCCGCACGTGCCGTCATCCCGACGATCATCACGCAGGCGGTCGCCGGCCAGCCGCTCCGCCTCGGCACGCTCGATACCACGCGCGACTTCACCTACGTCGCCGATACCGCGCGCGCCTTCATGGCTGTCGCCGCCGCTGATGCTGCGCTCGGCGAGGTCGTCAACGCCGGATCGGGCAGCGAGGTCAGCATTCGCGAGATCGTCGGGAAGGTCGGCGAGATCGTCGGCCGCGAACTTGCCGTTGAAGGCGACGCCCAGCGCATGCGCCCCGCCAGGAGCGAGGTATCGCGCCTGCTCTCGGACAGCTCCAAGGCCGCCCGCCTCGCCGGCTGGTCCGCCGAAGTCTCGCTCGATGACGGCCTGCGCCGCACGACGGACTGGATCCGCGAGCACCTCGACCTTTACCGGCCGAAGGAGTACGCCGTATGAAGGCGGTGATCCTCGCCGGCGGCAAAGGCGTGCGCCTGCGCCCGCTCACCTACACCATCCCCAAGCCGCTGCTCCCCGTCGGCGAGAAGCCGATCCTCGAGGAGATCATCGAGCGGCTCAAGGCACATGGCTTTCGCGAGTACGTGATAGCCGTGGGCTACCGCGCGGAATTGATCGAGACTTACTTCCGCGACGGCGCGCAGCTCGGCGTGCACATCGACTACGTGCGCGAGGCGCACGCGCTGGGCACCGCAGGCCCGCTCTCGCTGCTCCGTGATGCTTTTGAGCTCCCCGCCGATGAGCCCATGCTCGCCATGAACGGCGATATCCTCACGGATCTCGACGTGACCGCATTCATGGAGTTCCACCGCCGTGGCGGCTTTGAAGTGACCGTCGCCGCGCGCGAGTTCCAGCTCCAGCACCCGTACGGCGTCATCGAGACCGACGGCGAGCGCATCCCCCGCATCGTCGAGAAGCCCGTCGAGACCGACCTCGTCAGCGCGGGCATCTACGCCATCAATCCGTCCGCGCTCGACGTCATCCCGTACAACAGCTTCTTCGACATCCCGGATCTCGTCACGCAGCTGCTCGCCGCGGGCCGCTCCGTCGGCGCGTACCGCTTCACTGACGACTGGCTGGCGATCGACCGGATCGACCAGCTTGAAGACGCCGCCCGCATGCTCGCGGAGCGCCACGCATGAAGCTCTCGATCGTCATCCCCGTCCGGAATGAGCGCGATACGGTCGTGCCCCTCATCGAACGCGTTCGCGCCGTCGACTGCGGCATGCCGAAAGAGCTGATCATCGTCGATGGCGCTTCCACCGACGGCACGCGCGAGGCGCTGCTTGCCCTGCCTCAGTCCGACGACCTGGTACTCGTGCTGGAGGACGCCGCCCGCGGCAAGGGCCGCGCCGTCCGCACCGGCTTCGACCGCGCCGCCGGCGACATCGTGATGGTCCAGGACGCCGACCTCGAGCTTGACCCCGGCGAGATCCCGGCGCTCCTCGCGCCGATCGTCGAAGGGCGTACCGGCGTCGTCTTCGGCTCGCGCTTCAAGGGGCGCGGCCGCGGCCGGACGCCGCTCGTCGGTTACACCGGCAATATGCTGCTCACCTGGGCCGCGAACATCCTCTACTTCACGCGCCTCACCGACATCCTCACCTGCTACAAGGTGCTCGACGTCGGCGTCGCCCGCTCGCTCAACCTCCGCTGCAACGGCTTCGACCTGGACGCCGAGATCGCCTGCCGCCTGCTGCGCGACGGCCACAAGATCGTCGAGGTGCCCGTCACCTACGAGCCGCGCAGCGTCGAGGACGGCAAGAAGCTCAGCCCCGGCGTCGGCTGGAGCGTCCTCCGCGCGATCGTCCGCGTGCGCTTCTCGCCTCGGCGACCCGTCGCGCGCATGGGCGTGCGCGAAACGGCACAGCGCGAGCCCGTCGCCAGCGGCACCGCGGGCGACCGCGACGACGCGCGTTGACACCCCGCGAACCAGCTTCATAGACTGAGTACACGCCATCGGGCGGTCGCGCCGCGTGGCGGGTGAAGAAGTTGCGGCTTCCTCCCCGAGCGCGCTATCCCGCAGGAGCGCTCATGTCCCTCGACACGCTGTTACCCAAGCTCGAGCATCCGGATCGCACGCCGCCGGCGACCGATCTCACGGCGCTCAGCCGCCTCGACGGCGAAGATCACCAGCGGTTCGTCGACGTCTGGCGCACGCTCAGCATCCAGCGCCGCCGCGACATCATCGACCTGCTGGCCGATATCGCGGAGGACAACGTCGAGCTCGACTTCAACAACGTCTTCCTCACCGGCGTGCTCGATGACGACGTGCAGGTGCGCGCCGAGTCCATCAAGGCGCTCTGGGAGTACGAGGATGACGATCTCGTGGCGATCCTCCTCCGCCTCCTCCGCGATCCCGAGGCCATCGTCCGTGCCGAAGCAGCGCTAGGTCTGGGCCGCTATTTGCTCCGCGCGGAGATCGGCGGCCGCATCAACGGACCAATTCGCGAGGCGGAGGCCGCGCTGCGCGCTCTCGTCCGCGACGAGTCGGAGCTCACCGAAGTGCGCGGCCGCGCCCTCGAAGCCGTGGGCGTTCGCAGCGATGACTGGGTCCGCGACCTGATCGAGGAGGCCTACGAGAGCGGCGACCGCCGCTTGTCGATCAGCGCCGTCCACGCAATGGGCCGCCACGCCAGCCTGGAGTGGCTCGCCAACATCCTCGCCGGGATGGAGAGCGAGGACGCCGAGATGCGCTTCGAAGCCGCCGTCGCCGCCGGCGGCATCGCCGATGAAGCGGCGATCCCGCAACTCGCCGGCCTGGCTCACGACGACGACGCCGAGGTGCAGGATGCTGCCATCGCCGCGCTGGGCCTGATCGGTGGCCCGTCCGCGCGCTCCGCCCTCCAGGGGATTGCCGCCGAGTCCTCCGACGAGCGCGTGCTCGAAGCCGTGAGCGAGGCGCTCAGCGAGGCCGACTTCGTTGAGGATCCGCTGGGCTTTAAGATGCACCTGGACCAGAGTGTGGCCGATGATGTCGAAGAGGATGATGAGTGACGACCCGCGATTTCGATCTCCGCGTTGAGCAGGCCGTGTCCGCCGGCGGCGTCGTCTACCGCCGCGGCGAGCAGGGCGTCGAGATCGTCCTGTGCGGCCGCTCACCCGAAGGGCTCTGGGCGTTGCCCAAGGGCACGCCCGAGCAGGGCGAGTCCATCGAGGAGACCGCCCTGCGCGAGGTCAGCGAGGAGACCGGCCTCGGCGTCTCCATCATCTCCAGCCTCGGCACCATCGAGTACCAGTTCGCGCGCCCGGCGCAGGGCGTGCGTTTCGAGAAGACGGTGCATCACTACCTCATGCGCCCGACGGGAAGCGGTAGTGTCAGCGACCACGACGGGGAGTACGATCGCGTCGAGTGGGTTCCGGCCGAGGAGGCGCTCCGCGTGATGACGCACCGCAACGAGATCATCGTCGTGCGCCGCGCGCTGGCGGCCATCGAGGAACAGCCATCATGACCACGACGGTCGAGGGCGAGGTCGCGCGCGGCGAACTCGTCGTGCTGCGGGAAAAGCGTCTTGGCGATGCCTACAATGACTATCGCTGGCGCACCGACGCCGAACTCGCCCGCTTCGACGCCGCCCGTCCCTTCGCCGCCACCTACAACGACTCCCTCGCCCTGTTCCGCGATGAACTCACCTACCCAAGCCCGTATCGCCGCAGCCTGGCGATCGAGGACGCACAGGGCCGCCACATCGGCAACGCCATGTACTACAACATCGACACCATTCGCCGCGAGGCCGAGATCGGCATCACCATCGGCGAGCGCGAGTACTGGGGCAAAGGCTACGGCGCCGATGCGGTCCAGACGCTGGTCCGGCACATCTTCCGCCGCACCGGCTTCCGCCGCATCTACCTCAAGACGCTCGACTGGAACACCCGCGCCCAGCGCTCGTTCGAGAAAGCGGGCTTCCGCATCTGCGGCCGCGCCCGTCGCGGCGGTAACGCCTTCGTCGTCATGGAATGCATGTCCGCCTGGCTCGATCCCGCCTGACGCCGAGAAACGTGGCGCGGGCTTTTCAGCCCGCGAATCCGCCGCTGCCGCGCGCCGCGCTCGATGCGTGCTTGCGTCTCCAGAGACCCCGCTGCTATAACACCCGCGGACCCAATCCCCCGCACATAAGGAGCACCACCATGGGAGCAGAGCGCTCGCACACCGCCGGCATCATCATCTGCGCCTTGAGTGCCTTCACCGGCTTCGTCTTCCTCATCGGCGTGCTCCGGCGCTCCTACATGGCGCTGGCGCTTCCGGTCACCGCCGGCTTCCTCGGCGCGCTCTACATCGCGTTCTGGATCGGTCGCGCCCTCGTCACCACGCCCATCGAGCCGCCGGCCGACGACTAACAGCCCGCACTCCGATGCACCGCACAGAAGCCCCGGGGACGCTCTCCGGGGCTTCTTCGTCTCCCCGCACCGGGCGGACCGCACGAAAGAGGACGCACATGAAACTCGCTTTCGTCATCTTCGACGGCATGACCACCCTCGACTTCACCGGCTTCTACGATGCCGTCACGCGTCTCAAGACCATGGGCTTCATGCCGGATCTCGAATGGGATGTCTGCGCGACGATCCGCGAAGTCCGCGAGGAGAAGGGGCTGCGCGTCGTCGCCGACCGCGTCTGCGGCCCGTTCGATGCGTACGATCTCGTGTTCCTCCCGGGCGGCATCGGCACGCGCACGCTCGTCGATGACGCCGACTTCATCGGCTGGATCCGCACCGCCGAGCGCTGCCGCTACCGCGTCTCCGTCTGCACGGGCGCGCTGCTCTGGGGCGCGGCGGGATTCCTGCGCGGCCGCACCGCCACCACCCACCCCCGCGCGTACAAGGAACTCGAACGCTACTGCGACCGCGTCAGCCACGAGCGCATCGTCGACGACGGCGACATCATCACCGCTCGCGGCGTCACCTCCTCCATCGACCTGGGCCTCTACATCTGCGAGAAGCTCGCCGGCCCGGAAGCCCGTACGAAGATCGCCCGCCAGATGGACTACGTGCACGGGGCGTGAGGCTGCGTGGGCTCGCCACCGTCGTGCTCGGCGCGGATGTCGGTATCGCCGGCGAGGGCGGCGCAGTAGCGAACGTCGATGGCTCGAACGACGAGGTCGGCGGCTCGTTTACGCCAGCACGAATTGACAGAACCGCTCACCCAACGGCGTGAGTCTGATCGGGTGAATCATGGGATTGTTCCACGATGCCCCCGTGGGAGATCGGACGACGTACCCGCGAATTCGTAGCCGGTCGACCCCCGCGACGAGTTCTTCATCATCAAGCTCGGCGAGGGCCTGCTTTATTGCCTCCACCCGATCCTCGTACTGCCTGCTGAACGATGCGGCTAGGATGGCGATTTCGAACTCTGAGAAGTCGTCCAAGGATTCAAGGAACGTCAGACGTTCGTCCGTTTCATGAGGCCGCAGGCCCTCGGCGATACAGTTCTTGAGGAAGCGAGCGAGGCGCCTTCTGTGTTCGTCGCCCCTCGCGCTCTGAGCTGACTCTATCCAGCGATCTCGCACTAGATCGAATGCCTCGGCGTCAATCCGTGCATCGTTCGCCAACTCATCAACTCGGCCGACGAGCGTGGATAGCTCCTCCTGGACGATGAGCAATGTCCGTTCGAGCCGATCCGCGCGGAGCTTTTCGCGCGTCGCTATCAATGCGTCAGCTACAAGCCCAAGGACCGGCACCGTCTTGGCTGCCAGCATCTGGGCCATCACTGATGCTGTAGAGATCGTGAGCGCGCGCACCTCCTCGGAATCGGCTTCCGCGCGCAACTTAGAGACGATCAGTGGTGTCGTTTCGGGTGGAGGTGCGCTGGCGTCGCTCATGCCACGAGTATACGGCCGATACAGCCTGGCAATCCTCGGCCATGGCCGCCTCCCACTCCCTGCTTCCCGCCTCCAACCTGTGCGCTATACTTCCCGCTTGTTGGAGTGACACCAGTGACCACGACCGTCGGCATCCTCAACGTCACCGGCTACGCCGGCAGCGAACTCGCCCGCCTGCTCCACGGCCATCCGGACGTGCGTCTCGCCGCCGTCACCGGCCGCAGCGCCGCCGGCAAGCGCCTGCCCGATGTATTTCCGCACCTCTGGACGCTCGATCTGCCGATCACGGAGTCGCTTGAAGGCGTGGACGTCGTGTTTTCCGCGCTCCCGCACGCCGCGGCCGCCGAGCAGCTCGTGCCCTACATCGAGGCCGGCACGCCGGTCATCGACCTCAGCGCCGACTTCCGCCTGAAGCGCGTCAATGAGTACGAGTCCTTCTACAAGGTCACCCACCCCGCGCCGCACCTGCTGCCGCGCGCCGTGTTCGGCCTGCCGGAGCTGCATCGCGACGATATCGCCGCGACGAAGCTCACGGCCGTCCCGGGTTGCCACTCCACCGGCGTCATACTCGCGCTCGCGCCGGCCTTCGCCGCCGGCCTCATCGAGCCCGATGTCATCGCCGACACGAAGACCGGCCTCTCCGGCGCCGGCCGCACGCTCGGCCTCAACGTTCACTTCTCCGAGGCCGACGAGAACGTCGCGCCCTACGGCCTCGACGGCCACCGCCACTTGCCCGAGATGACGCAGGAACTCGGCACGCTCGCCGAAGCGCCGGCGCCCGCCGTCACGTTCGTCCCCCACTACATCCCGATGACGCGCGGCATCCTCAGCACGTGCTACGGCCGCCTGCGCGACGGCGTGAGCATCGACCGCGACGGCCTCAAGCAGGCCTACCGCGACTTCTACAAGGACGCGCCGTTCGTCCACGTGTCCGATGCGCCGCCCTCGACGAAGCACGTCGCGGGGACGAACTACTGCGTCGTCCACCCGTCGATCGATCTCCGCACCGGCGCGGTCGTCGTCTCCAGCGCGATCGATAACCTCGGTAAGGGCGCGGCCGGTGCGGCCGTCCAGTGCCTCAACATCATGCTCGGCCTCCCGGAAACGGCCGGCCTGCAATCGCTGGCGCTCTTCCCCTAGTGGCGAAGGCAGCCGCGAAGGGCGGCATCGTCATCATCGAGGGCGGCACCGCCACGAGTCCGCAGGGCTTCCGCGCCGGCGCGGTCTACGCGGGCATCAAGACGCCCGGCCCCGGCAAGCTCGACCTCGCCATCATCGCGTCCGATCACCCCGCCGCTGTCGCTGCGATGTTCACGCGGAACACCGTGAAGGGCGCCGCCGTCGTCGTCTCGCAGGCGCACGTGCGCAACGGCCGCGCCCGCGCCATCATCGTCAACGCCGGCATCTCGAATGTCGCCAACGGCACCCGCGGCCAGCGCGACGCCGATGAGATGTGCGCGCTCGCCGCTGCGAGGCTCGGCATCGATGCGGACGACGTGCTCGTCGGCAGCACTGGCGTCATCGGCCGCCCGCTGCCGATGCCCAACATCCGCGCCGGCGTCCCGGGCATTGAGCTCACGCCGAACGGCGGCCACGCCTTCGCGCGCGCCATCATGACCACCGACACGCAGCCCAAGACCATGGCCGTCCGGTTCAGCGCCGCAGGCCGCACCTACACGCTCGGTGCGGTCGCGAAGGGCGTCGGGATGATCCACCCCGACATGGCCACCATGTTCTGCTTCCTCACGACCGACGCCCCTGTCGAGCGCCGATTCCTCAAGCGCGCCCTTCGCGCTGCCGTCGATGACTCTCTCAACATGATCAGCGTTGACGGCGACACCAGCACCAGCGACACGGCGGCGATCCTCGCCAACGGGGCGGCGGGTGGGCCCACGATCGATGCCGAGCACCCGGGCGCCGCCGCCTTCGAGCACGCGCTCCGCTACGTCTGCATCGCCATGGCCAAGATGCTCGCCCGCGACGGCGAGGGCGCCGAGAAGCTGATCGAGGTCCGCATCGAAGGCGCGGCCTCGGACCGCGAGGCGCGCGCCGCCGCCCGCACCGTCACGGCGTCGCCGCTTGTCAAGACGGCCGTTCATGGCAACGATCCCAACTGGGGCCGCCTGATGATGGCGGTCGGCCGCAGCGGCGCGCGCGTCAATCTCGCCCGCGCGCGTGCCTGGCTCGGTGATACCATGGTCTACCGCGGCAAGCCCGTCCCGTTCGACGAGGCCGCCGCCAGCGAAGCGTTGCGCAGCGAGGAGGTGCTCCTGCGGGTCGATCTGGGCGCCGGCCACGCGGCCGCCACCGCCTGGGGATGCGACCTGACGCCGGAGTACGTGCACATTAACAGTGACTACACCACCTGACGCCCCGGCCCGCATCACCGTCGTCAAGCTGGGCGGCTCGACGCTCGGCGCGCACGATACGTCGCTCCGTGACATCGCGGCCGCCCGCCGCGATGGCCGGCAGGTTGTCGTCGTGCACGGCGGCGGCGCGGCCGTCAGCGCGTGGCTGCAGCGCACCGGAGTCCAGGCGCGCTTCGTCAACGGCCTCCGCGTCACCGACGCCGCGACCCTGGAGGTCGTCGTCGCGGTGCTGGCCGGCGTGGTCAACAAGCAGCTTGTCGCCGAACTGAGCGCGCTGCGCGCTCCGGCCATCGGCCTCAGCGGCGCCGATAGCCTCATCCTGCAGGCGCGGCGATACGATGCCGACCTCGGCTTCGTCGGCAAGATCCACCGCGTCAACCCGTTCCCGCTCGTCGAGCTGCTGCGCCTCGGCTATCTGCCGGTCATCGCGCCGATCGCCATCGAGGAGGACGCCGCCGCGCCGCAACTGCTGAACACCAACGCCGACACCGCGGCCGGCGAGATCGCCGCCGCGCTCCGCGCCGAGCGCCTAGTCTTCCTCACCGATGTGGAGGGCGTACTCACCGGCGACCGGCGCCTCATCCCGCGCCTATCGCCGCCCGAGGCCAACGCGCTGATCGCGTCCGGCGTCGCGGCCGGTGGCATGATCCCCAAACTCGAAGCGGCCGTCCGCGCGGCATCGGCCGGCTGCGCCACGCGCATCGTCGATGGCACGCAGCCAGGCGCGCTCGCCCGCGTCCTCGCCGGCGCGCCGGGTGGCACGACCGTCAGCCCCTGACCGCGCCCCTCAGCCGAGCTTCAGGTCGGGGAAGTACGTCTTGTAGAACCCGCGGTCGCGGGTTAGCAGGAGATCCGCCTGCACCGACGCGTGCGCGCCGATGATGAAGTCCGCGACGATATGCTGCCGGGTGCGCATGGGCTCTCCGCATTTCTTGCAGCGGACGTCGTTCGATGCGCCGCACTTGGGGCACGGCAGCCCTCCAGCGCGGCGTGAGGCGTATGTCCGCCACAACTTGCCCGCGTCGTACAGCGCCTCCGGATCGGAGGCGACAAGGCGGATGCCGGTGCGAAGCAGGAAGCGGTCGAGGTCGTGCCGATGTGGGAAGTGCGCCGCCAGTTCGGCATACACCGGCTCGCCGATGATGAGCGGTCCGTCAGTAAGCGCGCCTACCAGAGAAGCCTCTGCCTCGGCGGCGCGAGACGAGCCGGGGATAAGCACATCGAAGAGGATGTTCGTGTCGACGGCGGAGATCACCGGCCGCGCATCTCTTCGATCAACGCGTCCGGGTCCTTCCCTTTCAGGTCCTTCAGATAACCGCGCCATTCGGCGAACGGCGACTTGGCGAGCCGCTTCTTCACCCGCAGCCCCCCGCGATCTTCGATGAACTCAAGCTGGTCGCCCGGCTTGATGCCGTGACGGTCGCGCACATCCTTCGGGATCGTGACCTGTCCCTTACTTGTGACTTTCGCGGCGCTTCCCATCTCGGCCTCCAGTAAGGAATGCCATCCTTACCAAGATTGTAAGGATCAGGCCGCCGCCTGCGCAACCCACGCCGAACATCTCAAAGACTCGCCGTTGTGGGGGAGGAGGAACGGCGCGTAACCAGAAACCAGCAACGAGCAGACCAACAGGCTACGCCCCGACGGCCTCGCGCAGGTTCCGTGCCAGCACGAACGGGTCGCTCGAGACCACGCTCGCCGCGTACAGCTCCATGGCGCCGAAGTCGGCCGTCCGGCTCGACGGGTCGCCGCGGTCGACGATGCGCACCACGACGGGGAAGCCTTCCCAGCTCTCCGGCGTCTCCGCCCACGGCGGCGTGTAGATCACCAGGTTGTACGAGTTGATGCCCATCCGGTCGCGGAAGCACTCCAGCGTCTCGTAGATGCGGTCCTTTAGCGACGTGGAGACGAAGGGCGCGAAGAGCAGCACCTCATTCTCTTTCTTGGGCGTCAGGTTCGCGATGACCTTCGTGCCTTCCTTCTCGAACGCGCAGCCCAGCGACTCGTGCGCCAGGAACAGGTCGTTGAAGTAGTTGAAGCGGTAGTGCGCCTGGTAGACGGCCGCCCGCTGACGCAGGTCTTCCACCGCCGCGTAGTGCATCCCGCGGCCCATGATCACCTGCGCGTGTCCGTGCAGGAGCGATGCCCCGGCGCGCCACAGGCAGTTCCAGAGGAACACGTAGTACTTCGCCTCCGGGTCGCTCGCGTGCGCCAGGTCGCCCCAGCGGCCGCCGGTGTCGACGTAGTCGTGCAGCATCTCGCGCGTGAACCGCAGCGGGTGCTTCTCGTTGAACACCACCAGTCCGTGGAAGCCATCGAACTTCGCGATGTTGCTGGCCGTCACGCAGTACTTCCCGCGCACCCGCCCGAAGAGATCCTCCGGCGTGCCGTTGTACGGGTCGTTGAGCGGATCCGCGCCGGTACGCCCCAGTTCCTCATCGAGGTTGACCTCCTGGTGCCACATCGGCCGGCTCGAGCGCAGCCAGTTGAAGAGAACGCCCTCCAGCGTCACCAGGTTCGTCACCTTCACGATCTTCTGCGTCCGCGTCGCCTCAACATCGCCGAACTGCTTCTCGATCCATGGCAGCATCGCGTCCGGCGGTACCAGGCGGCCCTCCGTGCTGCTGACGCTGAAGATGCGCTCGAAGCGCGCTCGCTCGTTGTGACTGAGCGTCGCCACGGCGTCTTCCATCTGCATGATGCTGAGGTCTTGCTGTATCGCCATCAGTTCTCGCTCCGCCTGTCGTCTCGCTGGCGGGAATCCTTCCCTAATGCTTGAAGTGCCGTATTCCTGTCGCGACCATCGCCATGCCCTGCGCGTCACACACCGCCACGGAATCCTCGTCGCGGATGGACCCGCCTGTCTGGACGATGGCCGTCACCCCGGCCGCCGCGCAGGTCTCCACCGTGTCCGGGAATGGTATCAGCGCGTCCGACGCCGAGACCGAACCCCGCGCCTTCTCCCCGGCCGATTCCACGGCCAGGCGCGCGCTCGTCACCCGGTTCGGTTGGCCTGCACCCATCCCCACCATCACGCGGTCCCTGACCAGCACGACGGCGTTCGACTTGACGTGCTTGACGCAGCGCCAGGCGAACCGCATATCTGCCAGTTCAGTATCGGTAGGCGCGCGCCGGGTTAGCACACGCATTTCGGCCGGATCGTCCCAGATTCGGTCGAACTCCTGAATCAGCATCCCGCCCACGATGCCGCGATGCTCGTATGCGCGATCGGCCATGCGCACGACCGGTGCCTCCAGGATGCGCAGATCCTTCGATTTCGAGAGCCGCGCCACCGCCTCCGGCGTGAACGACGGCGCGATGATGATCTCGACGAAGAGCCGTTGGCCGCTCGTCGGGTGCTTCGTCCCCCGGATCGTGCTCGCCAGCGCGTCATCCACGGGCCGGTTGATCGCGATGATCCCCCCGAACGCCGAGATCGGGTCCGCCTCGAACGCGAGGCCGAACGCCTCGCTAAGGTCATTCCTGCTGGCGATGCCGCACGGTGTCATGTGCTTCACGATCACTACTGTCGGCTCCGCGAAGTCGCAGGCTGCTGACCACGCGGCGTCGGCATCGAGGATGTTCACGTACGACAGCGCCTTGCCGTTCAACTGCCGGGCGTTGACCACGCCCTCTGGCTCCCGCTGGTTCGGGTCGACCTGCCGGTACAGCGCCGCCGTCTGGTGCGGGTTCTCCCCGTACCGCAGTTCGCTCCGCTTCGTGAACGCCAGCGTGACGTCGGCCGGGAACGGGTCCTCCGCGCCCCGCAGGTACGACGCGATCGCCGTGTCGTAGGTTGCCACGTGCTGGAACGTCTTCACCGCCAGCTTGCGCCGCCATTCGAGCGGCGCCGAATCGTTGCGAAGCGCGTCCAGCAGGTCGTTGTAGTCAGCCGGGTCCACCACCGGCAGCACGTGCGGGAAGTTCTTCGCCGCTGCCCGCAGCATTGTCGGCCCGCCGATGTCGATGTTCTCCAGCGCGTCCTGCAGCGTGACGTCCGGCCGCGCCACCGTCTCCTGGAACGGGTACAAGCCACCGACGATGATGTCGATCGTCGAGAGCCCGTGCTGCTCCAGTTCGGCCAGGTGCTCCGGCTTGTCGCGCCGCGCCAGGATGCCGCCGTGCACGCCCGGGTGCAGCGTTTTCACGCGCCCGTCCAGGATCTCCGGGAAGCCAGTCAGGTCGCTGACCGGCCGCACCTTCACGTCGCTCTCGCGCAGGATGCGATAGGTATTGCCGGTCGCGAACATCTCCACGCCCAGCGTTTCGAGCCCGCGTGCCAGTTCGACCAGCCCGGTCTTGTCGTACGGTGCGAGGATCGCGCGAAGAGCCATGCGCTAGTGCCCTCCCTGCGTGATCTGCGGCCACGGATGTTCGGGCGACATGTAGAGGCGGCCTCGCTCGGCCGCCCGCTCGCCGTCTGTCGTTCGTTCCGCTTGCGCCCGCATCAATACGACTCCAGGTGGCCGCCGAGCGACCGCAGCCGCGCCGGGACGATATCGACGATGCGCTCCGGGTCATCGGTGCAAGTGCCGATGCGCCACGCCGGAATGTCGCACTCGCGCGCGATCGCCAGCGCGCGCTCCACGTCCGCCTCCGGCACGATCGCGCAGAAGCCGACCCCCATGTTGTAGGTGAGGTACATGTCCGCCGCGCTGACCTTGCCCGCCGCGGCGATCATCGCGAACACCGCGGGCGCTTCCGGCAGTTGCTCGATGCGGAAGCCGATCGGCGCGTTTAGCCGCGACAGGTTCAGGAACCCATCGCCCGTGATGTGCATCATCGCGCGCACGTCCGTGTCGGCGATGAGCCGCATGGCCAAGTCGACGTAGATGCGCGTCGGCTCCAGCAGCTCCTCGCCAAGCGTACGCCCCAACTCCGGCACGTGCGCGAACAGGCGGCTTGTCTGCTCGCCCAGCAGGACTTCGCGCGCCAGCGTCAGGCCATTGCTGTGGATCCCCGAGCTGGCGAACCCGACGACGGCATCGTCGGCCTGCACGCGCTCGCCGGTGATGATCCGGTCGATTGGCACCAGCCCCACGCAGGTCCCGACGACGTCGATCCCGTTGACCAGTTCGCGCAACTGCGCGATCTCGCCGCCGGGGATGGAGATCTTTGCCAGTTCGGCGCCGCGCGTCAGCCCGATGGCAAGCTGGCTCAACATCTCGGGGTCGGCGTCCTGCACTGCCACGTAGTCAGTCATGGCGATCGGCTCCGCGCCCACGCAGATCACGTCGTTCACGTTCATCGCGATGCAGTCAATGCCGATCGTGTCGTACTTCCGCATCGCCTCCGCGACCATGATCTTCGTGCCGACGCCGTCCGTCGAGATCGCCAGCCCGACGTTGTTTCCCAGGTCCAGCACGTTGGCGTAGTAGCCGAAGTCCAGGCACGGCTTGCCGGCGACGCCGTCCCGGAGCGCGAACGTCCCGCGCAGCACGTCGAGCATGCGCGGGAAGCCGGCAAGCTCCTCCGTCGTCTGCACTCCCGTCCGGCTGTAGGCTGATCGCACTGCTCTGAACCCTCCGGGCAAGCCTATCAGTTGCCCGCGTGCATCGACATGGCCGCGGGCGGCGTTCGCATCTGCAGCGTGTTGCCCTCGCGCAGGGCCGTCTTGTGAGCGGGAGTCCCGTCTGGGACCACCCCTACACCCTCCGCAGCGGGAGCGTGTACTCGGATTCGTGCCGGTCGAGCGAGCCGTCCGCCGGCTCCATTGCCAGCTTGTCCATCTGCAGCGGCACCGGGCGCGGGTATTCGCCCGTGAAGCATGCCATGCACAGCCCGTCCTTCGTCGACGCCACCCCGCCTACGAGCCCCTCGCGGCTCAGGTACCCCAGCGAGTCGGCGCCGATGTGATCGCGGATCTCGTCCACCGTCTTCTGCGCCCCGATCAGCTCCCACCGCGTCCCCATATCGATGCCGTAGAAGCACGGATGCGTGATCGGCGGCGACGTCACCCGCATGTGCACCTCGCGCGCGCCCGCCTTCCGCAGCATCTGGATCACCCGCAGCGTCGTGGTCCCCCGCACGATCGTGTCGTCGACCACCACCACGCGCTTGTCCTGCAGCACCTCGCGCAGCGGGTTGTACTTCAGGTGCACCCCCTGCTCGCGCAGCCGCTGGTCCGGTTGGATGAACGTCCGCCCCACGTACCGGTTCTTCACCAGCCCCTCGACGAAGGGGATCCCCGAAGCCTGCGAGTAGCCGATCGCCGCGGCGATCGCCGAGTCCGGCACGCCGATCACGATGTCCGCGTCCGCCGGGTGCTCCTTCGCCAGTTCGCGGCCCAGCTTCATTCGCAGTGGATACACCAGCTTGCCGTCCAGCACGCTGTCCAGCCGCGCGAAGTAGATGTACTCGAACACGCAGAACGCCGTCGACTGCTCCTCGAGCGGCTTGAAGCTCTGGAGCCCGTCCGCGTCGATGTAGACGACCTCGCCCGGCTCGATCTCCCGGATGAAGGTGGCGCCGAGGTGGTCCAGCGCGCAGCTCTCCGACGCGGCCACCCAGCCCGAATCGAGCTTGCCCAGGCACAGCGGCCGGTTCCCCATGGGGTCGCGCGCCATCATCATGGCGTCGGGTGTGATCACGGCCAGCGAGTAGGCCCCGTTCAGCTTCCGCATCACGTGGCCCCAGCGCTCCTTCCAGTCCGCGCCCGGCGCGTGCGCCAGCATCTGCGCGATGACCTCGGAGTCGCTGCCGGTCGCGAACGGCACGCCCTCGCGCACCAGGTCGTCCCGCAGCACCGCCGCGTTGACGATGTTGCCGTTGTGCCCCAGCGCCAGCTCCCCGTTCGGGCCGCTGACCCGGAACGGCTGCGCGTTGTCGAGGTGGCTGGCGCCGGTGGTGGAGTAGCGCGTGTGGCCGATGGCGAACTTGCCCGGCAGGTAGCTCAGGTCATCTTCATCGAAGACCTGCGAGACCAGGCCCATGCCGGTCTTCACGTAGAGGGTGCGGAGGTTCGAGGTGGCGATTCCGGCGCTCTCTTGCCCGCGATGCTGCAGGGCGTAGAGGCCGAAGAAGGTAATCCTAGCTACGTCTTCTCCCGGCGCGTAGACGCCGAAGACGCCGCAGGCTTCCCGCAAGCTTGGGAGCACACATACCTCCTGCCCGTAAGGACAGTGCTCCGGCAGATGGCCCTCACGGACGAGGAAAGGTGATGGAATCGCAACATCCCTCGCCTCAGGCCCTCTGGATAGGCATCTTAGCAATGGGCTCGCGCCTTCGCAACGCGCGCGCGCCAGAATCTAGAACCTATGACCTAGGATCCAGCCTCTAACCCCTAACCCGCTACAATCCCGGCGATGAAGGTCTGCTTCCTCCTCCACCAGGGCAACATGTACTCGGGCGGGCAGGGCGTTTACACGGCGCAGGTCACGCGGGAGCTGGCGCGGCAGGGGCACGAGGTCCACCTCATCGTCGGGCCGCCGTGGCCCGAGACGGACCCCGCCGTCACGGTGCATCGCGTGCCGTCGTACAGCGTGTACCGGCTGCTCGAAACGCAGCGGATGTTCTTCTACGGCCGCCCGCTGCGCGAGGTCTTGCATCCACTCAACCTGTACGAGCTGGCTTCGAGCCGCGCCGGGCAGTTCTCGGTGATGTCGGCGTTCAGCTGGCGGGCCTTCATGCGCTGGCGGGAGCTGCAGGCCGAGCACCGCTTCGACATCGTCCACGACGTGCAGTCGCTGGGGTACGGCTCCTGGATGATCCACGCTTCCGGCATGCCGATGGTAGCCAACATCCACCATCCGCTTTCGATCGACCGGCTGAACCAGGTGCAGCAGGCGCGCGGCACCCGCATGAAGATCCGCAAGGCGATGTTCTACCCGTTCTTCATGCAGGAGGTGGTCGCCCGGCGGATGGACCGCATCATCACCGGCTCGCACAACTCGCGCGCTTCGGTGCAGCGGGCGTTCGCGCTGCGCGACGAGCAGATCACCACCATCCACGATGGCGTCGATACCGCCGTGTTCCGGCCGCTGGAGCTGGCGCGGCGGCCCAACAGCCTGCTCTACGTCGGCAACTCCGATGACCGCAACAAGGGCGCGCGCTACCTGCTGGAGGCGGCGGGCATGCTGCGCGACCGCGCCGTCGACTTCCACCTGGCGTTCGTCGACCGGCGCAACGCCGAGCTTGCGCCGCGCATGGTGTCGGAGCTTGGCCTGGGCGACCGCGTGACGTTCACCGGCCGCCTGAGCACCGACGAGCTGGTGCGGGCGTACAACGAGGCGCAGGTCATGGTGTCGCCGTCGCTGTACGAGGGCTTCGGCCTGCCCGCGGCCGAGGCGCAGGGCTGCGGCACGCCCGTCGTCGCCACCACCGCCGGCGCGTTCCCGGAAGTCATCGCCGATGACGAGACCGGCATCCTGGTGCCGCCGGCCGACGCGCGCGCGCTTGCCGACGCCATCCAGCGCCTGCTGAGCGACCCCGCGCGCCGCACGGCGATGGGCGTGGCCGGGGCCCGCCGCATCGAAGACCACTTCTCGTGGCGAGCGTGCGCGGCGCACACGGCCGGCCTGTACGAGGAAGTGCTGGCGGCGAGGCGGTAGTGCTCAACGAGAAGCGCCCGCGGGCGATCCGTCACGCGGCCATCGGCAGCGAGTCCGGCGGGCCGGGGAGCACGCCGGTGCTGTGCAAGCGCACGAGCGCATCCACGACGGACGGATTGAACTGGAGGCCGCGGCAGCGGACGATCTCAGCGATCGCCTCTTCGACTGGCCGAGCAGCGCGATACGGCCGCTCGTGCACCATCGCGTCAAACGCGTCAGCCACGGTGACGATCGTCACCTCTTCGGGGATCTGCTCGCCGGCGATCGCATCGGGATAACCCGCCCCGTCCCAACGCTCGTGATGCCATCGGGCGACCTTTGCGGCCAGGGCGAAGCCGGGCCGCGCCTCAAGGAACTCAGCTCCCCATACGCTGTGCTGCTTCATCACGTCCCAGATCCGGCCGACCTCCCAGTCATCGCTGTCGAATCGCATCGAACTTGACAGGATGTCATCAGGCACCCTGATCTTCCCGATGTCGTGCAGCGCCGCGGCGAGGCCAAGCTGCCAGACTGCTTCGTCGCTGTAGCCCATCTCACGCGCGATCGCCTCAGCCACGGCCCTGACGTTCTCCAGGTGGAGCCCCGTGGTGTGATCGTGCGCCTCAGCGGCGGCGGCGAGCATCATGACCGTCTGGGCTTGGGCTTCCGACAGGCGCTCGGCGGCGCTCTGCAAACCGTCAGCGAGGCTCGCCATCCGCACGATGGCTGTGACCTGGTTGGCTATGGCAGCCAGGAACTCCGCGTCGCGGGCATCGAATGCCGCCTCCCGCCGGCTGGCCACCGCGACGGTACCCGCGAACTCATCCTCCCAAAGCATGGGTGCGATGACGGCGGATCGCAGTCCTGCCCGTTCAAGAATCGCCCGCTCGGTCGGCGAGAGCCGGTTGTCGGAGTGGAGGTCTTCGAGGATGACGGGCCGCCTGGTCTTGGCCAGAATGGCGTTGATCGCGCGCTGCCGCATGTCGGGGTGCGCCGCTTGTTGGGCGCGCCACCCTCGCGCCAGCGCGTCGTCGACGCCGTCGTGCAACGTCCCCCCTGCCACCCGGCCATTCGCCGGAAAGATCTGGCAATCAACGGCGTCGTAGCCCGCTTCGGCCGACAGGCGCGCACCAACGAGCGCCAGCTTCCCATCGAGGCTGCCGGGAGCCGTGAGCAGCGGGATCAGATCGGCGATGACGGCGGAGACGCGATCATCGCGTCGCCGGGCCACCACTCCGTTCTGAAGGGCCCGTCTCCTCTTGGCCGTATACATCGCGCTGTCTGCCGCCTCGATCAAGCCGGCGATTGTGGCAGCCTCGTCTGGAAAGACGGCGATCCCGATGCTGGCCGGCATGCGAATGGTGGCGTTCGTCTCTTCGTCCGTTACCGTGCTCTCCCGAATCGCGGCGGCGGCACGGCGAGCGTACGATTCGGCGCGGCTGCGGTCGGCCCCCGCGAGCACCGCCAGGAACTCGTCGCCACCGTAGCGGCCCACAACCGCGCCGTCGGCGGCCAGCGCGCGGGCTACCGTTTGCAGGACAGCGTCGCCGGACAGATGCCCGTAGGTGTCGTTGACCGCCTTCATTCCGTCGACGTCGATCATTGCGACGGCCACGTGTGCGAGGTTGGCACGCTCCATCTGTTCGGCAAGGTAGGCGGTGATGGCGCCGTGATTGAGAACGCCCGTGAGAGAATCGCGTCGGGCGTGCTCCTGTTCAAGCTTGAGCTCATGCTCCAGGAGGGCCGCATTCGCCTCGACCTCTCGCGCGTGGTGGAGCTCCTTGTTCTGGCGATTGATGGTGCGCGTGCCTCCGTGGACGATGCCTAAGAGCACCACGTAGAGGAAGGCGAGGCCCGCTGCCAACCCGACCTGAATGTACCGCTGCATCTCGGCGGCCTGCGCAGCGTACGGAGCGTAGAACTCGTAGATCTCGAAGGCTCCTACCACGTCATCTGACCCGCCAAGCCTGAGCGGCGCGTATACCTCGAGCAGCTGTCCAAGATGCGCTTCGCTCTCGTTCTCCGCCTTCGACGGATTCTTGATCGCCGAGACCGTCCCTCCCGCCAGCGCCTCATCGCGCTCATCGTCATCCGCGAAGGACTTGCCGATTTCCGCGAGATCGTCGGAGTAGATGAGGGCGCCGGCGCGATTCCATACCTTGACCCGCGCGACGCGGTCGGACACGATTTCGCTCCGCACGTACTGGTCGAAGGCTTCCAGCCGGGCGCCGCTCATCGGTGTTTCCACCTCTCCTGGCGTGAGCCGGGCAGCGATGCGCGCGCTCGTCTCGCGGGTGTCGCGTTCGCCCTCTTGCTGCGCGGTGCGCGCGATGACGCTAGCGGTGAGCCTGCTCAGTGCGAAGCCGACGATGACGATGACGATGAGGGCGGCGACAGCAAACCGCCAGGTGAGACTCGCCTGCGGGGTGCGAGCGGGCGACGAGGGCGGGCGGCGGTGGAGCATGCTCGTCTCCGGTAACACGCCAGGATGGCCTTCGAAGATTTGTCGGCGGCGGTGCTGCCCGGCCCGAGGGCCATCAGGCCCTATCTCGGCCACCAGCCCGTGCCCCCTGAGGTGTTAGCCCACAGTCCAGTGCACAGCGCACAGTCCGCAGTTCGTAGTCTGCAGCCGGCCGTTTGATTGCCATTTGAATTTTCGCGTTTTCGCGGCGGCGGTGGTCGCTGAAGCTGAGCGCCGGGGGTGCCCCTGCGGGCGTGAAGCTGGTAGGAGTGCGGCGCTTGATTGAAGTTGATTGTTTGGGGGTCCATTCAATCAACGGCAGGTTGTCGGGGGTAGGGGCCAGGTTGTAGGGACCGAGAACCAAGAACCCAGAACCAAGAACCAACAGTGTGGGCCGGTGCGTGCGCATGTGGCGATGGTAGGGCGGGAGGTGGGCAAACGCCTAGCGGGGTGTGGCACTGGGGGGGTGGTGGTGAGGTAGAGCACAGCGAGTCGAGCGGGCCGCGTTACTGATGGGACACCCCCGGCCGGCGCTTTCCCGAAGTTATCAGCGATAACGAAATCGGCGCTCGTACCGCCCCACGCCCTCCAACGCTCGATGGGCGCCCCGCCCGTCGCATCGGAGTGCGCTTCACGTGGCCCGGCCCGTGCCGCGCCAGCAGCGGGATGTGCCGGTGGCGGCGCTAGTGAGCCAACAACGAAGTTGGCGCTAGACAACATCCCATGCGGCCGGTATTGACGACCCGCGTACTCCGTTATATGCTGGCGGCGTTCCCCCGCAGGAAGGTCTGTTTCGTTGCGCAGCGCGCTGGCGGCCCTAGCCTCGCTGCTTCTTGCTGCCGCGCTCGTGCTTCTAGGCTCGGCTCGTTCTCACGCGTCGTCGGGTTCAACTGAGCGCGTGATGGCGCTCTATGACGGCTACGCCACGCTCTCGATCATGGAACCGAACATGAGCGGAGATGGCCGATACATCGTATTCACCACGGGTGACGCCTTTCCCGGCGATACGAATGGCTCGGCGGACGTATACCTCCTCGATCGCGTGACGCAGACGACGGAGCGCATCAGCGTGGGCTCAGACGGCGCCCCGGGAAATGCGGGAAGCCGAGCAGGCAGTATTAGCCAGGATGGCCGGTTCGTTGCCTTCCAGTCTGGGGCGACCAACTTCGCTTCGGGACTGAATACGTTCTTGAATGTATATGTGAGAGACCGGGCGCTGGGCACGACCACACTGGTCAGTGCGGCCACGGACGGGACGCCCGCCGATTCCACAAGCTTCGACGCAACAATCAGCGGCAATGGCCGCTACGTCGTGTTCCAATCGTACGCATATAACCTCGTGCCCCCTCCAGCCGCTGTTTATGGCCGCAACCTGTTCCTCCGCGATCTGCTAACCGGCGTCACGACGCTCGTGAGCGTGGGGACCGATGGGAATGGGGGCAACAACGACAGCTTCCCCGCAGTCATTACAAACGACGGACGTTTCATTGCGTTTGTGTCGACGGCCACGAATCTCGCACCAATCTACACCTACGGTGCGTGGAATGTGTTCGTCCGCGACACCGTTGCAGGTACCACCGAATTGGTCAGCCTTTCTGGCGCTGGAGGTCTCGTCCCCAACGGCGTGCTACCGGAGGTACCCGCCATCAGCGCCGACGGCCGGTTCGTGGCATTCTCATCAAGCAACGCGTATGTCGCTTCGGCCTCGGGTTCCTGGGGGAACGTGTACCTGCGGGACAGGGTCGCTGGTGCAACGGAACTCGTTAGTATTTCCAGCAGCGGCGTGCCCGGCAACTATTACAGCAGCGGGCAATCGATCAGCTCCGATGGGCGCTTCGTCGCATTCCGGTCGGGGGCTTCAAACCTGTCCGGAGCCATCGGCGATGCGAACGGAGCGATCGACGCCTTCGTCCGCGACCGCGTGGCGGGCGTGACAGAGCTCGTCAGTTCTTCCGTGGACGGTTGGCAGGCGAATGGGGCCAGTAGCTACCCACTTATCAGCGTCGATGGGAGCGAGGTACTATTCCTGTCGGACGCCACGAACCTGGTGGAGTGCGACGCCAATAGTCGGACCGACTTGTTCATGCGCCATCGCGCGCTACCTGCACCGCCGCCGACGCCGTGTTCGACCGCAACACCATCGGCGACGCCTACACAAACTGCCACACCTACGGCAACTCCTATCCCCGAGTTCTTCGTGAAAGTCGACTGCGACCCGGCGCTCGCGGGCATCCAGGCAAATTGCTCGTACCCGGTGGACGCCGGCGCGCTCGACGTCGATATCTACGTGGTGAGCGAGAGCGTCCTGACGGAGCACGCCGCGTCTTTCAATTTCGAACTTCACGCACCGGACCTAGCCCGCCTGTCGCCCCTGCCTGGGCTAGATGTCAACCTCGACGGCAACCCTGACTTCAACCAGTCTCTGGCGGGCAGTTGGACTTGTGCCGGGCCGCCACCAAACCCAAACACCGGGGCTGACGGGCCGGGCAAGGCCGTATCGTTCCTCTCCTGTTTTGACGCCAGCTTCCCGCTCCCGTCCGGTGCGCTATTGCCGGCTGGCGGTCAGTTGAAGCTGGGCACGGTGCACTACCAGGTTCCGCCGGGCGCTTCGCCGGGGAGCGTTCCGCTTGTGCTGAGCGCCGTGTCCGTGGGGAACGATGCCATCATCGAATATGTCTCCTGCCTTCAGGAGAACGTCCCGCCCGCGTTCCCGATCGTCGTCGGTCCCTGCATGGACGGCGTGATCAACCTGTTCGAGCCGCCGACCGCGACCCCCACCAGCACGCCAACGCCGACGCCGACCCCTGCGGTCGGCATGGCCAAAGTGCCGGAGGGCTCCGTCGCCAGCGGCAACGTTGACCTCAGCGTGCCGAAGGCGAACCTCTTCCTCTGCATCACCGGTCCCTGCGCGGGCCCGGGCGAAGGCGACCTGGTGGTCGTCGAGCGCGTCAGCAACATCACGACGGGCGACAGCAACGGCGACATGGTGCAGGACGGCCTTGGCGCGTACGAGTTCAACGTGGAGTACGACAACTTCGTCATCCAGTCCGTCAACCCGAGCGACATCGTGTTTGCGGCCGGCGGCGCGGGCGCGGCCCGCGGCCCGGCGAGTTGCAGCTTCTCGCTCGTGCTGGAGAACAAGGTCCGCTTCGGCTGCGTCACCACCGGTTCCACGCCGAACGGCCCGATCGGCAGCTTCGACCTGGCGAAGCTCGACCTGATCCCGCACCCGGACCTCATGAACGACCTCTTCCCTGGGAACGACAACGGCGTGCCGACGGTGATCAAGGACAACGGCTGCGAGCTGGCCGACGTGTTCGGCCACCCGGTGCTGGGCTCGGTGGGCGGCGGCCTGCTGCCAACGTGTGGCGACCTCGCCGTGACGGTGCGGATCCTCGAAGGCGACCTCAACTTGGACTGCAAGGTCGATGTGACGGACGAGCAGCTCATCGGCGTGCATTACGCGGCGGTCTTCGGCAGCACGTACTACAGCAAGTGGTTCGACTTGGAGCCGCGCCAGCACGACCTCGACATCGACATCAAGGATGTGCAGAGGGTGTTCGGGCGCGATGGCAGCACGTGCCAGCAGCCGATCCCGTTGCAGACGCCGGTCGATCCGCCCGCGCCGTTCGGGTTGTAGCCCCCGCCGCGCCGACGGCACAGGTTGTAGTCGGTACGCAGCTAAAGCTGCTTCGCTACGACGTGCGTGCGGCGGGTTGCCGCGTGGCGGTGAGGCTGGTTCGGTCACGGAGCGGGCGGACAGGACTGAAGTCCTGTCCCTACAAAGCTGCGCCTCCCCGCGAAGCTGCGCTGCGGACGGGCGGTGGGGCGGGGACGGGCCATGTGGCGGGACTAATGGCCCTACACGCCGCCCGGTTGTGTCCATATGTTTCGACATATGGACGCGTATCCGCCGGTGCCCGAGTCTGTCACCAATCTCCTGAACACGCTGGGCGACCGGCAGCGGCAGGGCGTGCTGAACGCGTTTCTCGCCGCTCGCGTCTGGGAACTGCCGGTCAGCGTCATCGTCCAGCACTGCGCGCCGCTCTCACGGCCGGCCGTCTCGCACCATCTGGGCGTGATGTGCCGGACGAACGTGCTCACGCAGCGGCGTGAGGGCAGGCGCATCTATTACGCACTCAACCGGGCCTACATCGAGCAGGCGCTGCAGTCATTCCTGGCGTTCCTCGACGTCTGCGGCACGCCGATTGGGGAAGCTATCGGCTGTCAGCTATCAGCTGTCAGCCGTTCGCCTGGCGGGACGGAGGCAACGAGATGACGACGAACACCATCGTCGCGACGGATCAGAGGTATCGCGAGCAGATCGCGTGGGACGAGGCGAAGTGGGTGACGCACTGCGTCAACTGCTCGCCGGGCAACTGCCCCTTCCGCGCGTACATCAAGGACGGGCGCGTGCTGCGCGAGGAGCAGTCGGGCACGCTGCCCGTGATCGAGCCGGGCGTGCCGGACATGAACCCGATGGGCTGCCAGAAGGGCGCGGCGTGGAGCCGTACCCTCGACGCGCCGACGCGCATCCCGTATCCGATGCGGCGCAAGGGCGCGCGCGGCGGCGGCGAGTGGGAGCGCATCTCGTGGGACGAGGCGCTGACGCAGATCGCCGACACGATGATCGACACCATCGAGCAGTCCGGGCCGGAGGCGATCGTGCAGGCGGGCACGGCGGGCGAGGGCGGGCTGTCGGCGGGCTTCCTGTTCGAGAAGCTGATCAACCGCATCGGCGGGACGAG
>ORMF012402919.1_pt1 | contig 48507 bp, 46 predicted proteins | sample 1779871 | NCBI WGS metagenome assembly ORMF01 (sample SAMEA104232316, study PRJEB22302) | groundwater metagenome | biome: forest; feature: aquifer; material: groundwater | place: USA | collected 2011-08-07 | depth 5.4 m | reverse complement strand
CTATTATGACCATGTGATTAGGAACGAAGCGGAGTTAAGTCGTGTCCGAGAATATATTCAAAATAACCCTATTCAGTGGGAATTTGACCAAGAGAACCCGATAAACCGGCAGGTAAAGGGAATGAGATTTCCAACTCTAAAAGATGTTTGCCTTTAGGAGCGCTGCCGTGACCTGCGCCCATCCGCCACCGATGCTGAGTCTCTACTCTGGCGTCTTCTGCGCTCACGACAAGTCTCAGGAGCCAAGTTCAGACGTCAGCACCAGTTTGGCCCATATGTCTTGGACTTTTACTGTAATGAGAGAAAACTGGCTATCGAAGTTGATGGCGGACAGCATTATGATGCAGTACAGATTGCTAAAGATGCTGCACGTACACACTATTTGGAATCGCGCGGCGTGCAGGTACTGCGGTTCACAAACTTGGAAGTCTTGCAAGAGACTGAGTCAGTAGTTAACAAGATCTGGGAAGAGGTAGAACGACCCTCACCCTAACCCTCTCCCAGAGGGAGAGGGGACAAGCGAGGGAACAAGCTGGCCTTAAGAATTTAGCTGGAGACGCGCTATGATTGCTAAGCAGACACAGGATACAGGTACCCTTACAGGTCTCAGGTCCAAACCTAATATTCCTAAACAACTTGGCCGCTTGGCCAGGAAGAAACCCATGGGCGCTTTGGGCGCTTTTATCATTATAATAATAGTGTTCGCCGCGGTGTTTGCTGAGATTGTCGCCCCTTATGGCCCTTATGAGCAGCACCTGGCCGATTCTTTGGCTGCGCCCAGCAGCAAGTACCTACTTGGCGCCGACAATTTTGGTCGAGATATGCTTAGCAGAATAATCTTTGGCGCCAGGATATCTTTGTACGTAAGCATTCTCGCGGTTACGCTTGCCTCTGCCACCGGAGGTATTCTTGGGCTAACAGCGGCCTATATGGGTGGACGCTTCGACTTCTACCTGCTCCGCTTCATCGATATAACGATGGCTTTCCCCTCTCTAGTTCTGGCGCTCGTTATTGTAGCCACCCTTGGACCTAGCCTGAACAACGTGATCCTGGCCATAGCAATAAGCCAGGTCTCAAGAGACGTAAGGGTCATTAGGTCTGGCGGCTTGTCTGTAAAAGAGAACGACTACGTTCTGGCTGCGCACGCTATGGGGGCTAAAGGCGCGCGTATCATTTTCCGGCATATGGTCCCTAATGTAGTATCGGTATGGATCGTAATAGCAACCGCTGAGCTAGGCGGGGCTATCCTGGCTGAAAGCTCTCTCAGTTTTCTGGGGTTGGGCACTCCGCCACCGACTCCTTCCTGGGGCGCGATGCTGGCTGGAGATAGCCGGCGATATATGGAAGCGGCTCCCTGGCTCAGTATCTATCCGGGACTGGCGATAACAGCCGCGGTTTTTGGCTTTAACCTCTTTGGGGATGGGCTTAGGGATGTACTCGACCCACGTCTGCGGGGACGGTGAAAGCATCAGTATCTCCTCACCCTAACGCTCCCTTTGGCAGGGATCAGGGCAAGCTCCTAAAGACGGATGATGCACATTAAAATATATATACCTGTATGGGGTAGGGGCGCATCCTTCGAGGGCCTCAGGACAGGCTCTGTGTGTGCGCCTTAATCACCGCCATTTAACCACCTACAACTGTAGACGCGTCTATAAGTCAGGACCAGGGCAGACACGCAGATCTGCCCCTACATTATGTGAAACAGCAAAACTATGTAACCGTTGGTATGTAAGTGGAAGTTAATGTATTATAGGTTTGAATTTTGAACAAATGTTGGGCCTATGCCGTGTATATAGTATGTTAGCTACAGCACTGGTGATACCAGACTGAAAGCAATCCGCCAGGCGGATATTCAAGGAGGAGTGAGCATGGAACAGAGACCAATGCAGAGGCAGGCTACCGAGGTTGAGGCTCCTACAACATCAGTGAATGGCGCTAGTGGCCGCACAGTCGTAGAAGGTGCAACGGGGGGTGGCGGTTTTGGAGGTGGCGGGGGCCATGGTGGCGGCCTCACCCGCGACATGATGAACCTGCGCACCTTCTCCTCTCTCAAGAATCCGGTCTTTCGCCTGTACTTTGGAGCTATGGCGGGTTGGATGGCGGCGATGAACACCAAGATGGTGGCGCGGAGTCTTCTTATCTATCTGGTTAGCGGCTCCGCTACCGTACTCGGGCTGATGGCCCTGGCCAACTCCATTCCAATGCTTTTCTTCTCCCTCTTTGGAGGAGTCCTTGCAGACCGGGTCCAGAAGAAGCACGTTCTCCTGGTGGGTATCTTCTTCTCCGGAGTAATAGCAGTGGCCACTGGTCTATGTATTACCCTGGGCTTCCTGGGCCCTGAACACCCCGGCTCCTGGTGGATTCTGATCGTAGCCGCGCTGGCGGAAGGGACCGTCCAGGGGCTTATGCTGCCCTCTCGTCAGGCTATGATCGCCGAGATCGTGCCGCAGGAGCAGTTGATGAATGCGGTGGCCCTTAACACCTTCGAGATGAACCTGAACCGTATGATGATGCCGGCCCTTGGCGGCTTTTTCATAGATGCTTTTGGGTTCGACAAGATCTATTACGTCATGGCAGCTATGTACCTGGTGTCGGCAATATTCATGATCATGACGCCGCGTACAAGCACCATCTCACTCCGAGGCCGCGGCGCCTGGGGAGAGATGAAAGATGGCTTCACCTATGTCCGGAGCCAGCCCACAATCCTGGCTATTCTCGGTATCACTTTTTTTATTGTGCTCCTCTCCTCGCCCTACATGTCCCTGCTTCCTATCTTCACCAAAGACATATTGAACGTCGGCGCGGGAGGTTTCGGCACGCTGATCAGCGTTTCCGGCATCGGAGCCCTGGTCGGCTCTATTGTCCTGGCGTCGTTGCCCAACAGATGGCGAGGCGCCCTGCTGATCCTGGGGTCTGCTTTTCTTGGACTGGCTTTAGTGGCATTCTCGTTCTCCACGGTATGGACGTTCTCATTGTTCATGATGCTTTTTGTTGGTCTGGGCCAGACGGTGCGTATGACCCTGGGCAACACTCTGCTCCAGTACTACGTAGACAATGACTATCGGGGCCGGGTGATGAGCCTTTACATGATGGAGTTTGGCCTCACCAGCGCAGGGACTTTCGTTGCTGCTCTCTGCGCAGATTTCATCGGTGTCCAATGGTCTGTCGGTGGACTAGCCTTGCTGCTGGTGGTTATATGCATGTTGACCTTTGTCTTTGTGCCGCGGCTTAGGAACCTGGACTAAAACATGGGGTGTAGCATACCTTAATCGGAGAATTATCGTAAATACTCGGCCTGTCGGTATCGAAGGCGTTGGAAAGCCTTCTACATAATAAAGTTTGCCGCCCTTTAGGGCGGGCCATTGCTATCAATGATAGGCCCGCCCTAAAGGGCGGCGCTGCGTAGGCGTGAAATATCTGACATAAAGGACTGGTAATGGTGTCCACAGAGAGGAAACAACGACTATGCGGGTCTAGGGATGTACTCGACCCGCGTATGCGGGGACGCTGAGAGTGTCGATAACTATTCTCGCACTTCCTTTGAGAGCCTTTCGAGTCGCCTGAGGCGACCTCAGGACAGGCGACCTCAAGACGGCGCCTCAAGACAAGTCCCAAAAGGAGAGTCGGCAAGTTATCAAAATCCGAGAGCTAGTAGTTGGTTTAGAGATGTAAAACAGCAAAACTTCTAACCGTTGATACTTAATTGGTATTTAAGCGGAAGTTAATGTATTATTAAAACGTATTATTGAAGCAAGACTGGGCCCGTGGCGGTTTTGAGTTAGATAATGACCATCAACTTATTGATCGCGTATCCGGACCCTGGACTGAAAGCCCTTCGAGTCGCCTGAGGCGACCTCAGGACAGGCCTGGGGCATGAGTAAATCCAGGGATGCCGCAGGTTTCAACCTGTGGTGCCGGGGCACCATTAGCGCTGGCAAGCCCAGACTGAAAGCAATCTGCTACGGCAGAGTATTCAAGGAGGGAGGAACGTGTATGCAACAGCGAGAAACACCTGGTCAAGTGGCCCAACTAGACCAGACTCAAGTATCTGAAAATGACGTTAGTATTCCGCCAGTTGACGGCTATGCGTCCAGGATAGGTGGGGGCCTAAAAGCAGGTGAAATAGATAAGAAGCGAGGTGGCCGCTTTAGGCTCGACTCGCGCAATGTGCGCACGTTCTCCTCTCTCGAGAACCCGGTCTTCCGCCTCTACTTCGGAGCGATGGCCGGCTGGATGGCGGCGATGAACTCCAGAATGATAGCCCGCAGCCTGCTCGTTTATCTAGTTAGCGGGTCAGCTACTGTGCTTGGGCTTATGGCCCTGGCAAACTCTGTTCCTATGTTCTTCTTCTCCTTATATGGCGGAGTTCTGGCGGACCGGGTCCAGAAGAAACTCGTTCTTCTGATAGGTGTGATCTTCTCTGGTATTAGCTCTGTCGCCTTAGGTTTGTGCATCACTCTGGGCTTCCTGGGGCCAGAACATCCAGAGTCCTGGTGGATCCTAATTGTAGCCGCTGTGGTGGAAGGTATTATTATGGGTCTTATGCTGCCCTCTCGCCAGGCTATGGTCGCTGAGATCGTGGAGCAGGAGCAGTTGATGAACGCCGTGGCCCTCAGCACCTTCGAGCAGAACCTGAACCGTATGCTGATCCCTGCTCTGGGCGGCTTCTTTATAGCTGGCTTCGGCTTCGCCAATGTCTTTTATGTCATGGGAGCAATGTATGTGGTATCGGCAGTGTTCCTACTCATGATGCCGCGCACCAGCACCATCTCTGTTAGAGCCGGTAGCACTCTGTCGGACATGAAGGACGGGTTTATTTATGCCAAGAATCAGCCCACGATCCTTCTGGTGCTGGTTATTACCTTTTTCATTGTGCTGCTCTCGACTCCCTATATGTCTTTGTTGCCCGTATTTACAGAAGATATTTTGCATGTAGGCTCAGAGGGTATGGGCATTTTGATTAGTGTGTCCGGGATTGGCGCCATTATCGGCTCAATCGTCCTGGCTTCCTTACCGAATAAATGGCGCGGCGCAATGTTAATAGGAGGAGGCGTAGTGCTCGGCCTCTCGCTCACCGCCTTCTCCTTTTCCAGTATTTGGTGGTTCTCTCTACTGATGATCCTTTTCGTTGGCCTGGGCCAGACGATGCGAATGACCTTGGGCAGCACCCTGCTGCAATACTACGTAGAAAATGAATACAGAGGCCGGGTGATGAGTCTGTACATGATGGAGTTCGGCCTCACCAGTTTAGGAACTTTCATAGCTGCGCTTCTTGCTGACTTCATAGGCGTACAGTGGTCAGTGGGTGGACTTGCTATTATGTTGGTGGTCGCTAGCATCCTTATGTTCGTCTTTATGCCGCACATCAGAAGGCTGGACTAAGATAACCCCACCCCAGGCTGAAGCCTGGGGCATGGATACGGAATATTACGCCCCACGCTTATGAAGTTTAACTTGTTAAGTCTCTGGCAGGTAAGCGGTAGTTCACCCTCACCCTAGCCCTCTCCCATCAAGGGAGAGGGAACCAATTCTCCCTCCCCGCCGCGGGAGGGAGTTAGAGGGAGGGGGAGTACGTGTCTATTCTAATTGCTATTACTTTATTAAGTTATTAAACTTCATCACGACGGTGGTCGCTCTCTCACCACCAGATTAATTTCTTAAAGATCATCAGCCTGGGGTACCCTCTTCAAACCCTCTCATATACAATCAAGTTGTTAAAGATCATAAGGTCGGGCCTTAGCTATCAATGATAGGCCCATCCTCTAGGGCAGCCAGGTATAATATATGAATTTTCTTAGGTGAAGGACTTGTAAGACTACCGATAAACCGAGTATCTTCGATATTAGCACCCACAGGACTAATCTTAGCAGAGAGGAGACAACGACTATGCGAGTTATGGTAATGGGCGCAGGCGCTGTAGGTGGCTACTATGGGGCTCTCATGGCTCAGGGTGGACACGACGTGACCTTTGTCGCTCGCGGCGCACATCTTGAAGCAATGTTAAACAAAGGGATCGAAACGCGCTTTGGCGAGGAAATCAATCTTCTAAAGCCGGTACAGGCTGTAGCCTCACCGTCAGAGGCCGGCTCTGATTTCGATCTTGTCTTATTCACCGTCAAAGGCTATGATACGCAGCTTGCCGCTGCCGCAGTTGGACCCCGGTTGGGTCCCAACACCGCGGTCTTGACCCTTCAGAACGGCGTGGAGAGCGCTGATTTGCTGGGCGCTATGCTGGGGGCCGAACATGTACTGGCGGGCACAACCTACATTTTCGCTGAGATAGTAGAGCCAGGGGTGATTGCCATTATTCCACCGATGCGAAGGATTGCCTTCGGCGAGCTATCTGGTGAAGTGACGCCGCGGGTTGAGGCGATAGCGGAAGCTATGAGAGAGTCTGGGATAGATGCCAGAGTAACTCCTGATCCCCGCCTCGCTATTTGGCAGAAGTACACTGGACTGGCGGGTTTTTCTACTGCTACCAGCGCGTGTCACGTACCAATTGGGGCGGTTGTCAGCAACGATGATGGCCTAAATCTTCTAAAGTCTCTGGTCTCGGAGACCATAGAAGTAGGTCGAGCTTCGGGTGTGCCGCTTCCAGCAGATGCGGTGGACCGAGTGATGGGCCAGGTTATGTCGCTGCCTCCAACCGGCAAAAGCTCAATGCAGCGAGACTTTGAAGGCGGACGCCGGACAGAACTGGAGCAGATAACCGGCGTAGTCGTCCGCTTAGGCCGAGAGCTAGGAGTGCCAACACCGGCGTTTGATACAGCCTATTCTATCTTAAAGGTACGAGCGGCGTCCTTTGGAGCTGGTTAAAGTACTATACCGCATCCAGTGGCAAGGACCTTACCGTATTGCATCGTAAGCTGCGGCAGCGCGTTTTGGCGTAGTACGTCGCCAAGCCTGAATAAGCCGATCTCGTAGCAGTTGCGAATCCACGGTTGTTAGCTTCACTGCAATCCATCCAAAACGCCCAGTGTAGGGACCGATAGCGAAGGTCTCTGGATAGTCATTTACCAGTCCATCCTGTTCTGGCAGAGTCGCCTTAATTGTGGCCGACTGCTGGGATGGAGATAAAATAGCGAAGATATTCCCTCGCACTCGAAAGGTGACTTCGCCCCATGTCTCGCGCTCTTCCGCCTCGGGAAGGGAGAGTGACATCTGACAAAACTCGTCAGTAGTCATCATTCGAATGCCTAACCTCGATCCATTAAGTATAACGACAGTTGGCTGATTTCGTAGGAAAATGGTCTATTATTCATAGCTCTGCCCACACTATATCGGACTCGTCGGAGAGAAGAAGGTGGGAATCGCCCCACTGGTCTGAGGCTTCCAGGTCCCAGGGAGTAGATGATCCGCCAGGACGAAACCTCAGGCCGCCATCTCCACCGTAGATCAGATACGCATACCCTTGGCCCGAGTCCTCCACCTTTGCGCCCATAGCAGGACACGGGCCATCCTTAGTCCAGCCGGTTACATCGTAGAGCACACCGTCTCCTGGTCTTAGGTATAACCGCACCTGACTCACCTGCTGAGGCTCATCTAGTCCGGAGAAGAACGATTGTAGGGAATATTGACAGTTCTCTCCAGCTTCAACATCAACAAATATACTGTTTTGCATCCTGTAAGGCCTCCTTCAAGGAGCAGGGCTTTTTATACGTAGTATTATAATATCATAATGAAAAATTAGAAACGTAGCAGATTCGCAGGGGTGCGTCTTCTCATAGCGGTGAAAATAATCGCTTCTTGATTTGCACAACATTTGTTTCATTGGTACAATAATTATGTCGCTGGGGACTCGTCTAGCGGTAGGACAGCGGACTCTGAATCCGTATGGCGAGGTTCGAATCCTCGGTCCCCAGCCAATATTTATCTTATTTTAGCCTTCCATTGTTTAAAAGAATTACATTCAGATGAAATATTATACCACCGACACGTTATATCTCATGTGTCGGTGGCTTTAATGTTTTGCCCTTGCACAGCCAGGCATACAGCCCAAAATATCTTAGCGACTTCTTGATCATACCGTTATTTATCATCCTCATTGCTACGGTGTATGGTTTCGTCTGGCTGGCTAGATGGTTCTATAGAGGACATGATCTGGCGGACTGGTAGAATTCTTAAATCAGCACGCAGATACAGCTTGTACGCTCTCCCGTCCTATGATATATTTGTAGCGCCGGGGTGGTGGAGCGCCAGCCCAAGTACCAGAATGAGGGTGAGACAGCCTGGGGCGTCAGGGCCTTTTAAAAGAATCCCGCTCTCGGGAGCGCCTCCCTCCTTGCGCCATACCCACCTCGGCCTCATAGCACTCCGATAGCTACTCAGAAGGAAGGACATGCTAGAGCGAGGTAAAACCCGGTCCATCTCCCGCGGAACTTGCAGTCTCTGTGGCGGCAACTTCTCTAAAGCCGCGATGATTAAGCACCTCAAGACCTGCCAGGCATCCTTCGCACCTAGCACATCAAAAGCCGCTACCTCAACCCAGCCAGTACGCTACTATCACCTGCTGGTCCAGGGCCGTTACGATAGCGAGTACTGGCTGCATTTGGCGGCACGCGCCAACGCCACATTAACCAGTCTTGATTCCTTCTTGCGTAACATCTGGTTGGAGTGCTGTGGTCATCTCAGTCAATTCGAGATCCAAGGGTCCTATTATCTCTCCGACGCGGTGAGAGAATTAGATGCCAAAAGTATGAGGGCAGCCCTGGAAAAAGTCTTGCAGCCTGACCTCAAGTTCTCCTACGAGTATGACTTCGGATCGACCACGGCGCTTATCGTCAGAGTCTTAGGGGAGCGCTCTATGCCCCGATCCAGGCAGCCCATCCTACTCTTGGCTCGAAACGATCCGCCAGTAATACCCTGCGTCAAGTGTGGCGCCTCGGCTACCAAGATGTGTGCTGAGTGCAACTATGACGATGCCGGTTGGTTATGCGATAAGTGCGCTGATGAGCACGAGTGTGGTGAAGAGATGCTATTGCCGGTAGTCAACTCACCCCGTGTAGGAGTATGTGGATATACCGGATAGCCATTATATTAGGGCGTAACACTTAGGTTTATGGATGGTGAACTTGCCGGTCATCGTCCCCCCACATTACGCAAACCATCAGAATTCCTTACACCTATACTATCACCCCCTCTCCCATAAGCTGACCTATCTCCTCGTTGCTTAATCCCAGCAGGTCAGAGAATACATACTGGTTGTGCTCGCCGATCAGTGGTGCGCTTTCGTATCTTAGATTTGGCACAGCGCTCAGGTTTATTGGCAGTCCTGGAGCCAGTGTTGTTCCTACCTCAGGGTGGGTTATCTCCTTGAATTGGTTCCTGGCCTTGAGATGAGGATCGCTGGTCAGTTCCTCCACGTTATAGACTGGACCTGCCGCTATGCCAGCGCCTTGTAGCAGCTTCGTTACCTCATCTGTTGTCCGCTCGCTCGTCCAGGCGGTGATAAGGCCGTCCAGCTCATGCTTGTTTCGCTGGCGACTGTATAGATCGGCGAAGCGCTCGTCCTCGGTCCATTCGTTGTGTCCCGTGACCTTGCAGAGCCACTTCCACTGGTCATCGCTGCCTACAGCTATCGCCACCCATTTGTCAACCCCCTGACAGCGGTAAACGTCGTGCGGAGCAAAGCGCTCGTCATTGTTTCCTCGTGGGCCCTGGACTCTGCCGTTCATAGTGTAGTCCATTATAGCCTCAGGGATCATAGTGATTACAGCATCGCACATCGCGTAGTCTATGAATATGCCCTGGCCGGTCTTCTTACGATAGTAGAGAGCGGCAAGTATGGTAAGTGGACTATAGTTGCCGAGGGTATAGTCGGGCCAGGCCGCGCCGATCATCTGTGGCATGTCGACTTCCTCGTATCCGGTTACAGATACCAGGCCGGCGTAGGATATGACCGCAGTACCCCAGCCAAAGAGATGTCTTTCTCGCCCGTGCACTCCCATAGTGTTCTTGGAGAAGGCAATTATATCCGGCTTTATTTTCTTGATCTCTTCGTAACTCAGTCCGTGCCGCTCCATGACTCCGTAAGCGAAGCTATTGGACACTATATCGCTGATACTTATTATCCTCTTGGCCAGCTCGATGCCTTTCTCGGTGCCAAGATTGAGGGTGCAGCTCTTTTTCCCATAGTTCAGGCAGTTATATCCTGCTGCACGGTTAAGCCCGGGCTCCACGCCGGTCGTGGTCATGGGGTTGCTGCGAAGTGTATCCGGTCTCAAGGTGCTTTCAATTCTGATGACCTCGGCGCCCATAATAGACAGCCACTCCATAGAGTAAGGGCCTGACAGCGCCCAGGTGAAGTCTGCTACTCTGATTCCTTCCAGTGGAAGTTTAGTCATTGTTTCCTCCTACTTAGTTTCTAGTGGCAAGTTTCAAGGGTCTAGTTGCAAGTTGCAAGTTGCAAGGGATTGTTTCAAGTAGCAGTTTCAAAGGGTCCTTGCTACCTGCAACTTGCAACTTGTTATATCACTCCCAATTGTCTCAACTGAACAAGCTCATCTTTGGAATAACCAAGACGGCCACTTAGCATTTCCTCGTTGTGCTGGCCGAGCAGAGGCGCTGGTGTTCTGATCTTCCACACCTCTTGGGAATAGCGAGCTGGGGAGCCTGGATAAAGGACTTTTCCTGTCTTTGGATGTTCTACCTCTACGAAGACGCCTCTATCGTTCAGGTGACCGGAATTTACTACGTCATTGATGCGGTTTACGGGAAAGCTAGGGACGTGGTGACTTTGCACGAGAGTGTAGAGTTCCTGCTTCGGAATCTCCCTTGCCCAGTCCTGTATCATCGCTTTGATCGCGTCGCCAAACTCAGTTCGGCCTTCTCTGGTTACAAAGAGAGGGTTGGTAGCCCACTCAGGCTCGCCCATTGCCTTCACCAGGTTAGCCCAGTGGGTATCGGCCCCAGCGCCAATGGAAGCGTACCCGTCCGCAGTCTGAAATATAGAGGTCGCGAGCGCCATCATACCGCCGGGCGTGCGGTTGGGGACCGGACCGCCATAAAAGTAATTACTCACCTGGTGTCTTGGAAGAGAGGCGATTACGTCCATAACTGAGATATCTACCTGCTGGCCCTCGTCTGTGAACATTCTGTGAAAGATAGCGCCCATCGTGGATGAAGCGGCAGCGGCCCCTGCGGTGAACTCTGCCTGATGGCCTCCGCCCCTTAGCGGCCGCATTGTCTCCGGGTCATCGACGGTAATCGGAGTACCGTATGCCACACCGCCCATGCTGAAGGCAATGAGATCACTGCCTTTGTAGTCACGATATGGGCCATACTGCCCAAAGTAGGTAATAGAGGTGACGATAAGCTTAGGATTCACCTTTTTGAGGTCTTCATAGGTCAGGCCCAGCTCTTCCATCAGCACTGGAGGATGGTTTTCTACAAAGATGTCGGCCTCTTTAAGCAGCTCTAGAAGGAGTTTTCTGCCTGTCGCAGTCCTGGCGTTGAGAGTAACACCGAGTTTGTTGGTGTTGAGGTAAAGGAACAGACCGCTTGTTTCCGGGTCAGGGATGTCTTTGTAAAAAGGCCCGTGCCGGCGGGCCTCATCCCCAACACCAGGCTCCTCTACCTTGACGACTTCTGCCCCCAGGTCGCCCATAAGCTTGCTGCAAAATGCGGCAGAGATAAACGATCCGAACTCGACAATTTTTAGATCAGTTAATAAACCATCAGTCAAAACACTACCTCCTTAGCTAATGGCAGTATGCTAGCTCTCCTGACATAAGCTGTCAACTATCACTCTGGTCTTCACTTTATCGCTCTAACTTTTTCTTTTCGCCAGAACTGTATCCAGGTCCTTCTTCAGATCATCCTCATCGTACTGTGCTGGCAGCTTTTGGCGCCTTACGTAATCCATCATCTCCCATAGGGATGTCCCAGCATCTTCGGCGGCTCTGGCAAGGGACATCCTGCCCGAAGCATACTGGTGGGCAAAGTGGTCACGCTTCCAATCACCCACTGCTTTGTACAGCAGCTTGCGCACCGTGGTAGAGCGATCGGTACCCTCAATCCTTTCTATCATCTCCAAGTCTAGTATTAGCTCTTCAGGGAGCCGAGAACCTACCAGGTAATCCTTCTTCATTATTCTTTCACTTCGATGAGCCCTACCTCTAGTGCTCGAATAATTATACATTTATGTTAACAATTTTAGAGATTGTTTGTTATTGTTCAACGTCAGTTCTTTCATATACTGATATTTTCCCTGAACAGTTAGCTACTGACATAATCGCTGAACAACAACACCTTGATCTTGATCTGCTAATTCTTGACATTCGCACGGTCTAATGATATTTTCACATAATGCTCAACAATTAGACTTCTGATGTGTGCTTAATGCTTGCTAAGGACTGGGCAGCGTAAAAAGAGGGCTCAAGATAGAGTATACGGAGGATATATGTACTTCAAGAGGCGTATTGGTCGGGTAATCAGTATTGCTGCATTAGGGATTTCTATCGTTCTTGCGGCCTGTGGTCCGGCTGCACAGCAACCCGCTGGAGGTGGCGCCGCACCGCCGGTTGAGGAGAAGGCTAAGACCGGAGCTGAGGTGGCGAAGGAGCGTGGTGGGAAGCTCTTAGTATCTCAGAGCGGCGCTTTTGCTAACCCCAACGACCCACATCTAACCGCTACGGCCAATGGTCGCGTCTATGCGATGCCAATAGTAAACTGGCTCATGAAGCGAGACGTACATGATCAGAACTTTTCTATAATCAACGATCTGGCAAAAAGCTGGACACTCTCCTCAGACGCCCTCACATATACCTTCAAACTACAAGAAGGCGTTAAGTTTCATAACGTTGCTCCCGTGAACGGCAGGGAGTTCACCTCGGCGGACGCCAGGTATAGCCTGATGAGGGTAACCGCCGATCCATCAGTTATCGAGGAAAAATGGAAGCCGCGGTTCCAGAGGAGATTGGACTTCGGTGACATACAGAGCATCGAGGCGCCTGACAAATACACTGTGGTAGTCAAGCTAAAAGAGCCTTACGCTCCATTCATGGACGCGATAGCCAATCCCAGCACAGCTATCCTTCCCAAGGAGTTTGTGGATACCTTCCCAGACAAAATCATAACCGAAGGAACGATAGGGACTGGGCCATACCTGCCTTCAGAATATCGGCATCAGCAGTTAGCGACCTACAAGAAGAACCCCGACTACTGGAAGAAAGACTCTCAGGGAGGCCAACTGCCATACCTGGATGAGATCCAATTCCTCTATTTTGCCGATGCACAAGCCTCATTAGCTTCGTTCCGAGCGCGCCAGATCGATATCGTCGGCGGGAACAAGGTTGCTGTGGATACTATCAAGAAAGACATGCCTACCACTAATATATTCACGATAAAAAGCGCAAATCTCTGGATGTTTCGCTTTAATATGAACCATAAGCCTTTTCAGGATGTAAGAGTAAGAAAAGCCATTCATCTGATAGTTGACAGGAACCAAATCGTTGATGTGGTTACTGGCGGCACTGGCGTGGCCTCAGGCCCTGTCACACCCCTGTACTCGGACCTGGCGAGTACCACAGACTGGCTGCTCTCACAGCCCGGCTACCGCAAGGACAAGACTCAGGACATAGCCGATGCAAAACGACTGATGCAGGAAGCGGGCTATGGCGATGGTTTGAGCTTCGAGGTACTGTCGTCGACCAACATCGATCCTAGTGACCTTCTAGCCGTGTTTGCGGATCAGCTAAAGCCTCTGAAGATCACCTTTAAAACCGAGATAGTAGACTACGCGGGCCAGTGGGTCCCTCGTTCTACCCAGGGTGAGTTCCAGATGACTTTTATGACGCACGCACTTGCCACTGATGCCGACAGCCTGCTTTCCCCGCACTTGCTTACAGATGGACCCAGGAACTATGGTAAATTCAGCGATCCGACTCTAGATGCGTCGATCAAGAAGCAAAGGTCCGTTTCAACGGTGGAGGAGCGTAAGAAGTGGGCTCAAGAGGCTGAAAAACGTGTCCTGGAGGTGGCCCCCATCGTACCCCTCATTCACCCGACCAGCTTTGAGATGGCCCAGCCCTGGGTGCATAACGCTGGCGGTGGACCACTGGCCGGCTCTGGAGCATACATCGTGGAGCGCGCCTGGGTTGAAAAGCGCTAATTAGGCAAACAAAAGCTAATGTAGAAAACAGGGAGTGAGGTTGGATCACTCCCTGTTTTCATGTCTTTTGCTGCTCGCAGAGTATATTCGAGCACTATTTTTCTAAAAGCTAGCACACTCATCATACTTGCTTTGCTATAAGGTTTTTCGCAGCGTTGATAGGTATAGCAAACCCAACACCCACTGATCCTTTGACAGGACTCTCAATCATATTTGTAATGCCAATCACTTCTCCGGTCGCGTTGACTAGTGGCCCACCGGAGTTGCCTGGATTGACAGGCGCATCGGTCTGAATCAAATTACGCGTAGGTTGGCCGGCGCCAGCCTTCCATTCACGGCCTACGGCGCTGATAATGCCCTGAGTGACTGTCTGCTCTAAGCCAAAGGGGTTCCCAATCGCAACGGCAATCTCGCCGACCTGCACGCGGTCCGAGTTTCCCAGCCGCGCTGTAGGTACATTGGGCGGCAAGTCCACCTTGAGCACTGCCAGATCATTGCTGGTGTCTACGCTCAGGAACTTGGCCTCCCGGGTGTCACCGGTGCTAAATCTCACAGTAAGAGCTCGCGCCCCGGATATAACGTGTTCATTGGTGAGAATCAGTCCCTTAGGATCGACTACTACTCCGGAGCCGCTGCCGGAAAGGGCCTGCCCGCGCCGAGTGAGTGTATAGACCTGTACTTCTACCACTGCCGGCCCAACCTCGCCATGGATGAGGCCGGCTACGTTGGAGCTTTGGTAAGCTGCTAAGCTCACCGGCTGTGCCTGGAGCGCGCTAGCCATAGATATGTCCGTAGCCATCCAATGCCGAGTAGCTAAGGCTCCGATTGTCCCTCCTGTGATGCCAGCAGATAAAGTAAAGGCAAACAGCAAAGATATTCCTATTGTCATACGGCTCTTTTTTGGCTGGGTCTGTAAAGACTCAGTAGGTTCCGCTGAGAGTCCATCGTCATCTGATACTATATTATCTGTCACCATTGTTATCCTCCATTCTCCAAATAATCTAAATATGAGTCCTGGTTGTTTGGTCTGGGACACGGTATTTCTCCAGGCCCCAGACCCTATAGAAGTTATGAATTGCTAAGTCCCAGTGTTGGACTGTCCGCCCCCTCAACCTGGTTGTCCTTTGCCTGGACCGCCGCCTTTACGATGACCACCGGCAGGATGGGCGCTAGTGAGGATGTCGTTAATGCGACTCTCTACTGCCTGATACGCCTGGTCGGCTTTCTCCTGGGTTATCTTTCCATCAGTAACTGCTTGATTGAGCTGTGCCCTAACTGTGGCAAGTACTGCCGCTGAAAGCTGGGCTTGTGTCATACCCTTCTCCTCTGCCAGTTGAACTGGTGTCTTGCCTGCGGAAAGAGAGGTCTTTAGCTCCGCAGCCGTCATATCGAGGGCTTGAGCTATCGCTTCATGGACCGGCACGCCGGCCTTCATGTGAGGGCCATGTCCCCCTCTACCTCCCAGCATAAAGTCGCCGGCTTCTACACGCTCCTTCAGCTTTGCAGCCCGGTCTGCCGGAATGCTCCCGTTAGCCACGCCTTCGTCGATAAGCTCAATGCCGGAGTCTTTGATGGCCTTGGTAAGAGTATCCTGGCTAATGCCCAGCTTCCCTGCTACCTTCGCCAGGAGGCTCGTCCCGTCCACGCCGGGATCGGCGCTAACTACGCTGGCTGCGGTGAGGCTGCCCACAGCGAGCACAGCCGCTGCAAGTATTGGAACGAGCTTTTTGCTAATGTTAAGATCAATTTTCAATGCTACCTCCGTTGTGTTTTTCTAGCGCTTTCCATCTGGGCGGTGCATCGTTTGATCATTTCATGTGTATCACCTCCTTCTTATAGCTGATGACCTCTTATTCCTTTGTATGGCCTGTACGCTATCAATATTTGGTACAATTTCATTCTAGATAAAGAATGAGAAGAACTTGTGAAGAGATTGTGCAGACTTGTTGAAGGTGCCCCTGTGAGCATTGCTAAGCATGTTTGCGAGCCGCTATACTGATCTTGTTATGGCAACCAAGATATTAGTAGTCGATGATGACGCTGGAATTGTAGAGAACGTGAGGGCTTACCTCAGGGAGGCCAGTTTTGACGTTGTTACGGCCAGAGATGGCGCTGCCGCTCTGGTTGAGTTCCGTCGTAGCAAGCCTGACCTTGTGATACTCGATGTTATGATGCCCGGAATGGACGGCTTCGAGGTCCTGCGCACCTTGCGGCGGGAATCGAATGTTCCCGTCATCCTGGTGACAGCCAGAGTAGAAGAGACTGACCGCTTAATCGGTCTGGAGCTACAAGCCGATGATTACGTCACCAAGCCCTTCAGTCCCCGTGAGCTGGTGGCGCGGGTCAAAGCTGTATTGCGAAGAGCGCAGGGAGAACCGGTCCGCTCAGACATCATCGAAGAAAGAGACATTGTATTAAATCGACAGGCGCATACTGTGACAGTCAGGGGAGGATTTCTGGAGCTAACTCCAACAGAGTTCGCGCTGCTTGAAACGCTAATGCAGAATGTAGGACTGGTACTAACCCGCCTTCAGCTTATCGAAAAGGCTCTCGGATACAGCTATGAAGGGTATGACCGGACAGTGGATGCCCACGTGAAAAACCTGCGTCGAAAGCTCAGACCGGTCCAGGGCAAGCCTGAGTATGTAGTTACGGTCTACGGTATTGGTTACAGGTTTGAAAAGGACAATGTTAAAGAATAGCCTATTCACCAAGCTCATGCTGGCTTTTGTCCTGGTAGCTCTCACCGGCAGTACCCTCACAGCGCTGCTGGCAAACCGAATAGCTGCTAGCGGGCTCGACCTGGTAACGACCCGGCGCGCCGAGGCCCAGGCGCAAAGGCTCTCAGATGTAGTTGCTATGTTATACCGGCAGAATATCGGATGGGACGGCATAGCAGTTGTCCTTGAGCAATTTGCTCCGCTCCAGGCCCCACCCCCAAGCAATAGGCCACCGCGTCGCGGTGGTGGTCCCGGATACGAGCTGTGGTGGCTGCCGGACCAGCGACTTATCCTCATAAATCAGGTCGGCGCTGTAGTATTTGATTCTGAGGACCAGCTAACCGGCCAGAGGCTAAGCACAGAGAGTGAAGCCGCTGCGGTGCCGGTGTTCGTGGGGTCTGAGAGAGTGGGCGCCCTGGTGATAGCGGAGAGCAGTGCAAGCACTTTGAAAGAGGAGTTCTTCAACCGGGTCAACCAGGGCCTGGTCCTGGTTGCCGCGATCACGAGCGCGTTAGCTATCCTTGTTGCTACGGTCATGTCCCGCCAGTTGATTACTCCCATCAGGCAGCTTATTGTAGCGGCTCGCGGCATTGCCGGCGGCCGTTTAGACCAGCGCGTCTCGATACGGTCAGGCGATGAAGTGGGACAGATGGCCGATGCATTCAATCAGATGGCGGAGAACCTTCAACAGAGTGAACAGCAGCGGCGCCAGACCTTAGCCGACATAGCACACGAGCTTAGAAACCCTCTCGCTGCTGTCCAGGCAACCCTCGAAGGCATGCTGGATGGTGTTCAGCCTCTAACCCAGGAGCACATTGGCTATGTGTATAACCAGACTATTGTGCTGAACCGCCTGGTAGATGATTTGCAGCTTCTATCCCTTGCTCAGGCCAATCAGCTCCATCTCAACGTCGCCCCCACAGACTTGACGCACCTGGTCGGCAACGTGGTCGAGAGTTTTGGGCCGCTGGCCGAGGAGCAGGGAACTGACCTGGTGACTACGCTGCCGCCCTCACTGCCTCAGGTCAGCGTCGATGGTCACCGTATTAGCCAGGTGTTGGCGAACCTTTTAAGCAACGCTCTACGCTACCAGAAGAACGGCGGTAAAGTGGAGGTATCCTTAAAGAACGTTCCGGGCGGCGTGGAGTTGTCCGTCACCGATACCGGGCCGGGCATCCCCGAGGGTGACCTGCCCCGCATTTTCGAGCGATTTTACCGCGTAGACCAGTCACGCAGTCGTGAAACCGGCGGCTCAGGTCTGGGACTCGCCATCACCAAAGAGCTTGTCGAGGCTCACGGCGGACGCATTTGGGTAGAAAGCCAGGTAGGCAGAGGAAGCAGATTTTCACTCCAAATTCCCGCGTAGGAATATACCATTTCCCGTTCTAGCGAGAGGATCAAGTATAAGTCCTCTATGGTGTTCTATAGGTGGGAACAAACTGCACTGCTTAAACGTCTTAACAATTAGAGGATCAATGTTAAAAGGCGGTGCACGTTTATGAAATCATGGATAGCAATTGGAGTCTTAGTAGTGTTATTAGGAAGCGTAGCCTTTGGAGTTCTCATGGCTAGTAACGCCCTTGGCGAGAAGTCAGGCTTAGATCCGGATCTACCTATTGGGAGCCAGCCAGGACAGCCGGGCAACCTTCAGCCTTCGCCATCTCCTGACCCCAACATGGTAAAGCAAAAGGCTCAGATTGAAAGTACATCGGTGGCTATCGCTGAGTCTTACCCTCCTCAATATTTTCTTCAGGTCAAATACGGCCTTCCCGATGGATGCTCAAGACCCGGTGGGTATGATGTCAACAGGAGCGGGGGCACCGTCAGTGTGACGGTATATGTAGCTCGACCCGCGGCAAAAGATATAGTTTGCACAATGATATATCGCACTGACTCCTACAACATACCTCTGGGCAGCGACTTCGAGTCTGGAAAAAACTACAACGTAGCCGTAAACAGCCAGATGACCTCTTTTAAAGCGCAATAGAGTCTTCAGACTTTGGTCTCGCTGTGAGATTGGCTCTGCAAGATTTTATAGCACTACTGGAGGCTTGGAGACAGTACCCCAGGCTGAAGCCTGGGGCATGGATACCGCACCATTATGCCCCAGGCTTCAGCCTGGGGTGGGGTTACAACATCTTTAGCATTGCAGTAGGACATCTCGTGAGTTATACTCGTGAAAGAAGGGTAGTTTTCTATAGTTTTTTATGTCATCTTTACAAGCGTTAGAAGTACCATCTAAAGACCGCCTCACCTTAGCAGACCTCTTGCGAGAGGCGAGTACCTACCTGCCTCCTGATAAAGTCCAGGTTATCGAGGAGGCATATCATTATGCCTATGAACAGCATGACGGCCAGCTTAGAAAGTCTGGCGATCCCTATATTCAGCACCCCCTTCACACCGCTTTTATGATCGCAGACCTGAAACTTGACCTGGCCGCGGTTGTCGCCGCTCTCCTTCATGATGTGCCTGAAGACTGTGGTGTGCCTCTGGAGGAGGTAGGAAAGAAATTTGGTAACGATGTCAGGCAGTTGGTGGATGGTGTGACCAAGTTAAGTAACATTGCCTGGCCTTTGGCTACCGAAAATTACATGGCTTCCAAGACCACTTCTCCTTCCAGAGCCTTGACTCAGGCCGAAAACCTGAGGAAGATGCTGCTGGCTATGGCCGAGGACATACGGGTAGTGCTAATCAAGCTTGCCGATAGACTGCATAACATGCGCACTCTCTGGGCGCTGCCGGCAAAAAGAAGGGTGGAGATAGCAACCGAGACTATGGAGATTTACGCTCCACTGGCGCACCGGCTCGGTATATCTCATTTTGAGTTCGAGTTGGAAGATCTGGCCTTCAGATATATAGAGCCTGAGCGCTATCGCGAAGTAGCCAGAATGACCCAGAGGCAGCGAGAGGCTAGTGAGAAGTACATATCAAGAGTAATAGAGATATTAAAGTCTGATCTGGATAAAGCCGGTGTCAAAGCAAGCGTTTCCGGAAGGCGGAAGCACCTATACAGTATTTACAACAAAATGAAGAAGTATGGTGAACAGGGAAAGAGTCCGGATGATATCTACGATATTATCGCCGTGCGAGTATTGGTCGACCAGGTGCAAGACTGCTACAGCGCTCTTGGTATAGTGCATCAGCTTTGGCATCCGATGCCGGGTCTGTTTGATGACTACATAGCCAACCCAAAGGAAAGCATGTACCAGTCTCTCCATACTACCGTCATGTGCCTTGAGGCCAGAGCTATTGAGGTACAGATCAGGACCCATGAGATGCACCGGGTGGCAGAGTATGGTGTTGCTGCGCACTGGAGATATAAAGAGGGCGCGACAAAGGACATTCGCTACGAGGAGAAGCTGACCTGGCTGCGTCAGATTTTGGAATGGCAGAGGGAGCTAAAGGGAGCCGAGGAGTTCGTTGAGTCTGTAAAGACAGATATATTCAACGACCAGGTCTTTGTGTACACGCCCAAAGGCGATATAAAAGACCTGCCGGTAGGCTCTACTCCCCTCGATTTTGCTTACCAGATCCATACAGACTTGGGGCACAAATGCGTGGGGGCTAGGGTCAATAATAGGCTCGTGCCTCTGAATTACCAGTTGCATACTGGTGATGTTGTAGAGATTATATCTGGTAAGAATTCCAGAGGTCCGAGCCGAGACTGGCTAAACCTTAACCTTGGCTTCTTGAAAAGCTCTAACGCTCAGCAAAAGGTCCGGCAGTGGTTCCGCAAGCAGGAGCGGGCAGAGAACATAGATAGAGGTAAAGAGCTCTTTGAGCGTGAGATGCGGCGTCTTGGTCTAGCTGCGACTATGTCAGAGGTGATCAAGCTCTTCCGTTATGACAATCCGGAGGAGTTTTTCGCGGCGTTAGGCTGCGGCGATATCAATCCCAGTAATATCGCTCAGCGACTGGCCGCGGACGAAGAAAAGCCGGTGCCAATACCTCAGGCCACGGAAGAGAAGGTGTTATCTACTACAGGAGTAAAAGTCCTGGGCGTAGGCGATCTTCTCACGCATCCAGCTCGCTGCTGTCACCCGGTGCCTGGCGATGACATAATTGGCTATGTCACCAGGGCGAGAGGCATATCCATACACCGTAAGGACTGCGCCAACGTAATCAACGAAGACGAAAAGGAGCGGCTGATCGCGGTAGAATGGGGGCCTGGTGGCCGTATGTATTCCGTGCCGATAATAGTAGGCGCATGGGACCGAGTAGGACTTCTTCGTGATATAGCCGCGGCTCTATCCGCTGAGGGCATCAATATCACACAGACCTACCAGGCAGCTCAGAACGACGGCAGCGCCTCCTTCAGGTTCATCCTCGAGACCACCGGCCTGGGACAGTTAAGCCGCGTTCTATCCCGTCTGGAGGCTATTCCGGGGGTCTTGTCCGCCTCCCGCTATATTGAGGGGATAGAGGGTAGCTAGGCCGCTATCCCGTCCCGTTCACCGTTCAATAGCCTGTCCTGATACGTTTAGTAGCTCGCTTCGTAACTGCTCCAGCACCAGACGGTCGGTTGGAAAAGCTATGTTGTCTGGCAGGTCTGTTAGTGACCTATACTCCACCATGTCGACATCGTCACCTGCTTTCAACGTCCCTCCAACTACTGAGCCTCGGAACCATATGCCAACGGTGTGGGAGTTGGGGTCGTGGAAGTTAGAATGGACGGCGTAGACCGCAGCTACCTCGACTTCCAAGCCGGTCTCCTCCAGCGTCTCTCGCTTCGCAGCCTCTCTCACCTCCTCATCCCACTCCACGTAGCCGCATGGAAAGCACCAATCGCCCTTATATGGACCCCTAGCGCGCCGCGCTAGAAGGACTGATTCTCCATCCAAGAGGATAACAGCAACGCCTACAATAGGATTTCTATAATGGACGATATTGCATGAGGCGCATACTTGCCTCTCTCGGCCACTCCTTTGACTGATTGAGAGCTGGCTCCCACATTTTGGGCAATAGATGAAGGTTGAGTCTAAAGCAGAGGGGCTAGTTTTTGATTCCATAAGTAATTACCAGTTTATATTAGAACAAAGAGCAGCAAGTATACTAACTTAAAATTGTCTCTACTTAAATAGAGTCCATTCAATTCACGATTGCGCCAATTATGCCCTAATAGGAGGTATAATATCAAATGGCATAACAAAGACCATAAATGAGTGAGCATACACTGGCGACGTTCCGCTCATGGTGAGCCTAGCCTGCCCTGAGGCTCTCGAAGGGAACCATTAGCGGGCTATATTGTAGTCCTTCGACAAGCTCAGGACGAACGGATTTTATGGCTTCTGATTATACTATTGGTATAACATGCGTCAAATGATGGTGAGTTTTTGGTGAAAGATAGTATAGATGTACAGACTAAACAGCTTCCTCTGCTGCTAACTTAGGCTCGCGAAATGCAGCCCGGGTGGACGGCGACAGCAGTAAACAGAAGGCTATGGTCAGGAGCATCACCCAAGATTCGCTCAGGACACGATAGGCCCCAAGGTTATTGGCAAGAGATGACATTGGGCTGGGGACCTGTAAGCTATAGTAGACCATAGCGCTAAATGCTGGCGCTGCGAACACCAACTTGAGTCCTATTACTAATACGGCTGCCCACCAGGCCCGCTTATCCTGATGAAAGAGTCTCCACACAATACATAGTGTTGAAACGGAGCTAAGGAGAGCGAGAACAGGCCAGGTATTGCCTTCTATAAAACTAGTTATCGATTGCAAGAGCCTGTAAGCTGCCCAAGTGACCATTATTCCCAATGCAATGACGAGTTGCTTAGGTATACCAAATCTGCTTAACATTTTTCTCCCTTTGTGACACGGAGTTAGGGCAATAAATTCTATAGTACCTGTTGCTAGGCATGAAGTGTGTCAAAGGAAGGTAAGGTTTGGGTGAGAAATTTGATCAGAAGTATCCGCTCACTCCGTTAGCTGCACGATCTGAGGATAAGGCACTCCGTCGATAATATCCAGTAAGGCAACTGTACCAAGCTCTGCCCACAGTTGGTTAGGAAGGGTTGGGCTTCCTGGGTTCACCACCAAAATGCCATCCCTGTCCTCGATCTCAGCCACGTGGGTATCGCCCACAACTATGAGGTCCAGACGTGTGCCGAAAAACCGGTCCATTATACTCTGTATAGTAGGATAGTATCCGTATCCGGCCCAGGGTATAGAGTGGCGCATGCCGATGCGTAGACCTCCAGCCTCAATGACCTGGATGTCCTCCGCTAGCCTGGGGTCTTCCGGTGGTCTGGGACGGCTCCCATCGCCCACGTCGCCGTTGCCTCGCACTGCGAAGACCGGAGCGATCTCCTCCAGCCAGTCCAGGACCTGCAAGACGTGTATATCTCCTGCATGCAGGATCATATCAACGCCGGCGAAGACCTTGAATATATCTTTAGGCAGGTCTGGGCGTGCTTCTGGTATATGTGTGTCTGAGATAAGACCTAAGCGCAAGCTCTGCTCCTTTAATTAATAGAAGGGATTGTTATGACAAAAAGGCCATAGTGAAAACGAGAGTTCCGCAGAAAATATCACTGAATAGAATCGTGACCGTAGAGCCAGAGGTAGCTATTAGAGACTCTTTGTGTGGAGGTCCGCTGGATGTCATCTCAACCTTGTCTCTCACGAACTGGAGAGAGAAGAAACCAGTTTTGTTGCTATATTACACTATATAATAAACGCGCATCCAGCGGAAACTATTAGGGGTTAACCCACCTTTAGGCGAAGAAAATACTTGGGATGGTGTTGTTGACTATGATAGCGGTAGGTGCCCGTCGTACTGCCGGGATAAGTTAAGCAGGACAAGCCACCAGGAGTAGATATCCCACATTGATGTCTAAGTCGGCGTGAATCTATTCGCCGCTATGTCCCCATCGTGTTTGCAAAGCAGTTAAACTTTGTCTCGCACATTAAGTAGTGATTCATACCCGTGTTGACGATTCCACGCGTTCGCCACCCTGATAAGCTGCCGCTCTAACGCTCGGAGATTGGCCGAGTCCAATCGGGAAAAAGGAAGCAGTGTAAACCAGATCCCATCAATGCCATGCCGCGCGAAAGCGACCGCGCCCCGAGGAATGGTCATGGCTCCCCCGGGCGCCCGTCGGTGCCACCGCTCCCAGTAGTCTGTAGGTAGGCCGTCCATGCCACGCATAACGAGTTCCGACTCGTATTTTGCCGCAAGTGGGCATTGGTTGTCTGCTCCGCCAACGTAACGGGCAAGCAGTCGAGCTCGAAGGGGCCGAGCGGATGCGCTGCCCAAATACAAGGGGACGCCAGCGGCGCTGCCCCAGAGATAAAGCCCTTGCGACCGGAAGCTCTCCTGCAACTCAGCTGAGGCGTCTGCGGTTGCGAAGGAACGCCAAGGAATCCGGAGGGTGTCTCGATGCTCCGTGGACCACAACGGCGAAGCGAGGACCGCGGTTATCCAATCGGCGTATGCATTCTCAAGCGCCGTTGGATGAGAAACTGCCGAAGCAAGGCGATCAGCGTGAACATAAACGTCAGACATCATCAGTCATCCTATATGGGGTTAAGGTTCTAACACCCTTATGGCATTCGCCCATAGAAAGTATCATATTTCTTCCTATTAGCAAAAAACGTTTCGTCATCTGTGTACCAGACATAGAGTGTCTAAAGCATCAGTTGATACTGAGAATATCCTTTTCACTATTAGCTTAGATGCCGCCAACAGACACGTTCGTCTATATCTATCACACCACCTGCCTCGCCGCATAACCAGAGGCCCAGGCCCATTGAAAATTGAAGCCCCCCTAACTGGGCGGTCACGTCGACCAGCTCGCCGATGAAATACAGGTCCGGCACTTTTTTCGAGGCCATAAGTAGTGGATGAAAGCTCGTGGGAGTTCACGCCGTCGAGCTTGACTTCAGCGGAAAATAAGTTAATCCGTGGCTAAGCCGGCATCGAACCGGCGATGCTCGACGGCCCTATTAGGAACTAGTCGGCACTCTATCCCTTGCGTCAATACTAGCGTCTGGGGCGTATTCGGTCCCTATGTACCTCTCCGTCTCGAGGGTTGCTACCTCCTCTTTGGAGAGACCCAAAAGCTCTATGTAAACATACTCGTTGAACTGTCCCAGCGCTGTTGGCGGTATCCGGATGCTTATAGGAGTGCTGGGCATCTTCCAGAGCATTCCAGGATAGCGATGCGTCCCAGCCACCGGATGGGTTACCGTCTCGTAGAAGCCTCTAGCCTCAAGGTGAGGGTCGGAGTAGGCCTCGTAGTCTCTCATCACCGGCCCCGACGCAACCCCGGCCGCCTGGAGGTCCTTCATAACCTCGTAGTGAGTGTGTTGGGATGTCCACTCACCTATGATCCTGTCCAGCTCGTCTTGGTTCTCAAAACGGGACGGGACATCTGCAAACCTGGGGTCACCCAGGAGCTCGGGTCTACCAATGGTCCGACAAAGGCGAGCGAACTCATCGTCATTGGAGACCGATATCACCACATACTCCTCTTCACCCTGGCAGGGGTAGCAGCCGTGGGGCGCCATCCTGCGGTCCCGGTTCCCCATCTGGGTGGGAGAGCGGCCGTTCATGGCGTAGTCCATCCATGCCCAGCCCAGGTTTGGAAGGAGGCCCTCTGCCTGTGACATGTCTATCCACTGCCCTTTGCCGGTGCGCATTCGATAATGCAGCGCGGTGAGAGCCGCGAAGGGAATTGTGGCTGCAACCACGGCGTCCGAGTGGACGCTCGGAGTAGTAAGAGTAGGGTCGTCCCCGGGGTGCCCCCGCATCAGGTGGTGCCCGGTGTAGGAGTCGATGCTGTTGCCCAGGGTAACGTATCCCTGATAAGGCCCATCTTCTCCCCAGCCTGGGGCGGAGAGCATTATTATGTCGGGCTTCACCTCCCGCAGCACCGGGTAGTCCAACTCCAGGTTTTGCATAGTGCCGGCGGAATAGCCCTCGATAACTATATCGCTGGCAGCGACCAAACGCTTGAAGATCTCCTTGCCTTTTGGTCGGCTCAGGTCCAAAGTGATGCCTTTCTTATTTCTGTTGGACATGTTGTTTATGGCATACCTGTCCCAAGGACGAGGGGCTGTGGCGTCCAGGTCGACTAGCATCCGGCCTCCCGCAGGCGCGACAGGGGGACGGTTGGTAGGAGCTCGCGGAAAAGACTCTACCCGGATGACTTCCGCCCCCAGATCGGCAAGTAGGGACGTGGACATAGGTCCGGCCCAGACCTCCGTAACGTCTATGATCCGGATTTTCTCCAAAGGTAGTGGCATCTTTCCTTTACCTCCCCTGTAGTATAGAGCTCAGCTCTGTATATTTGCCTAGATCACTCCTTGCGCCCTGAGCCGCATAAGGTCTTCCCGTGTGTAGCCCAGCATTTCGCAGTAAACTTCGACGTTGTGCTGCCCCAGAACTGGAGCAGGCATGCGCACTTGTGACGGGGTCTCCGTCATCTTAAATGGCGGGCCTGTGTATTTGAGTCTGCCGGCGACTGGATGCTCGATCTCCACAAAATACTGTCTTGCTATCATCTGTGGGTCCTGGGGGAGCTCATCCATACTCAGAATGGGCCCCATCATTACCCCTCCAGCCTGGCATATCGAAAAGGCCTCCTGTCGGGTCAGGCCCAAGAGCCACGGGATGAACTCGGCATCAAACTCGTCCTTATGGAACTGGCGCTCCTCTACCGTCGCCCATCGTGGGTCTTGAAGAATGTCCTCTCTTCCCATAGCCCGGCAAAGGCGGCGGAAGAAGCGGTCCTGACCAGCCGCGAAGAGAAGGAACCCATCCTGACAGGGGTAGACTCCTCCTGGGTAGCCTCCGCCCGGTCGCTCCCGGGTTGCTGGCTCCTTGGTGTATTCGTACATGAGGGAGCGGGCGTCCACGTTGCCCAGCATAGCCTCCAAAGCCGACACGTCCACCTGCTGGCCGATGCCATAAATCCTGCTGGCAATCACTGCCCCCATGGTGGCCGAGGCAGCCGTAACTCCAGCCTGGAACCAGCCGGCGTCGGGAGAATAGCGGAGAGGCTCACGATCGCTGCGCCCGTGGACGTACATTCGGGTGCTCATGGCGAAGACCACGATCTCCGAGGCCGTGTAGTCCTTGTAGGGGCCGTACTGGCCAAAAGGTGTTATTGAGGTAAGCACCAGCCGGGGATTGATGGCGGCCAACTGGTCATACGAAAGGCCCCAGGATTCGAGAGTGCCGGGAGGATAGTTCTCCACCACCACGTCAGCACGCCTCACAAGCTCTTTGAAAATCCTCCGTCCAGTGGCTGTCCTGATGTCCAGGGTTACGCCTTTTTTGTTAGTATTGAGGTGGAGGAACAGGCCGCTCTTTTCCGAGTGGGGTATGTCCTGGGGAAATGGTCCGGCGCGGCGGGCGGGGGCGCCCCCTGTCGGATCTTCTATTTTGATGACATCTGCGCCGTAATCGGCCAGGAACTTTGCGCAGAAAGGGCCTGAAATGTCCAGGCCAATGTCCAGCACAGCGAGGTCTGAGAGGGCCTGCTCGGTCATACCGCCTCCTTCTCCCCTTGGTCTCCTAAGAGCCAAGCTTTTTCATATGATAAACCTAAACTTCTGATTATGCCAACAGATGATTCTGAGAGGGTGTGGCCCGATTTTGTAGAAAGGAGGAGGTAGACGCTGGGCCAGCCGCTCCGGCAGCAATTCAGCGAGCACGGTCCTTAGCTCGGCGGCAGGGTGACTGCGCTGCTGAGCCGCTAGCGATTCAGCCACGTCTATACCAGGCAATAAATTTACCCGCAGATCATCGCCGGCCTGCCAGTAGGAAGATATCTGCAAGATGGCAGGGCCGCTGATGCCGCGATGAGTAAACAACATGCCCCGGCAAAAGAGATATTTTTGTAATGCTATGTGATTTAAAAAGTATGGAAATGTAATTGACGGGGGGGTGCCAAGGATTATTATTAGAACAGATCGCACCTAAGAATGACGATATTTTGGTTAGGCAGAGATGGACGTAGTAGCTTTTCTTGCAAGGGGAACGATAGCTTGGTTGCTACTGAGCGCTGCTCTCAGTAAGGCCCACGGCGACGGCGCTGCAAACTTTGAAGATATAGTCCGAAGGCAGTTTGAGTTATCCCCAAGCCTAAGCAAAACGGCCCGGTTTGGGCTGATCACGCTAGAGACCGGGGTAGGTCTTGGGCTGTTCGTTCCTTTAGCATGGCCTTATTTTGCGGTCTCAGCATCTGCAATCTTTGTGCTGTTCGCGGTGGTCCTTGCAATGTGGCTCAAAGAGGGCGGGCCAAAAGACTGTGGCTGCCGTGGTTTAATGCCTGTTCAGGAAGTTAGCGCTAGACATATAGCCGCTTTAGTCTTGCTGGCTGGAGCCGCGACAGCTATTAGTGGATATGGACTACAGGTCTTGGGTACCAGGGATACCCACGAGGAGATTCTTGGGCTGGGGCTGCTTACCATGTGGCTGCCGCTGCCCGTGCTTGGATGGGTCGCCGTAGTACGGCAGTTATTGCATAACCGGGCAACGTTGCGGAGTTTGGATGATTTATTCTTTAGGAGGGAGTCATAAATGGAAGGGTTTTGGACGCTTGGCGTTATCGCTTCCCTAATAGGCAATATCGTCCTATTACTGCTTGTCCTGGGCCTCGCGCGTGAACTAGGCTTGGTCCTTACCCGGATGGGCCCTACCAGGGCTCTTCCAACTATGCAGGGGCTAGAGCTCGGCACAAAGATGGAACCACTCGCGCTCATAAGCGTTGACGGAGAACAGCGGAGGGTTGCGCCGTCCAAGTCTACAATGAATCTGCTGCTATTCACCTCTCCGACATGCCCGGTTTGCGAAGAACTGCTGCCGGCGCTAGAGGTTTTCAGCAAATCCTACAGAGGTCTGATAAACGTTTCCGTGATAAGTAAAGTGCGGGATAGTGAAAAAGACCGTGAGTGGAGCAGGCGTTTGTCCGCTGCGCAAATTCTAGTGGCCGAAGGGCCTGAGTTCCACCAACGTATGCAGATATCTTCCTATCCCCATGCCATGGTATTAGACTCAGGAAACGTGGTAGTAGCACGGGGACTGGTGAATTCACTTGAGCAGCTCGAGAGTCTTATCTCCATCGATATTTTTATGGATCGCCTGCAGCCGGGACCGGAGTTTGTTCCGGTTACAGAACAAGCGCACTAGGCGGGGAGGTAGGTTATGAGCACAGAGGAAGTTGCACGATTCCTGTCGAGTCGGATGACGCGGCGAAGCTTCATAGCCCAAGCTGCGAAGCTGGCGCTGGCCGCAACAGGAATTTCAGTCGTCGGTGAACATTTGGCAAGGTTTACGCCAACAGCAGAAGCTGGCTCTCATACATGTGCCGACAGCTTGTGGTGTGGGCTCTGTGGCACCCGGTGTAATGATACCGCATGTGGCGGGACTGCAGGACTCCCGTGTCCAAGCGGTTCCTGGCAGGGTAATTCATGGTCATTTTGCTGCTTGCTCGACGGAATTTCTTCTTTTGTTATCGATTATATTGATTGCTGTGGCGCCAGTAACTGCGGAACTAAGTGCTGGGGCAATTGCCCCCAAAACGATTGGTGTTCCGGGGCCTTCTACAAATGTACCGTAGCCCGAGTTGGAGCGGCTTGCTGATGGTATCTTTGCTCCCGATTCTATCATTAGTTCTGGCCATCTATGCCGGGATTAATAGTTGGCACTCCGGCTGAGGCCGTTCAATGGTGGGAACCATGTGCGTTGCCGGGCGCAACAATAATTCACTAGTCAAGGATCTATCACTACAGCCGGCAGTGCTCTCTATCGCCTTCGCCATCTCTGTAACAATAGGTGGAATTGTGATGGGTTTGGCGGTATCCGTCTCTGGGCTCGTCTTGAAAAACGACCAGGTGGGCCTATTGTTCCTCATTGCTGCGGCTTTCACGCTTATACTACTACTATTAGAAGGATTTGGAGTGCGGCTGATGCGACCGCCATGCCTAAAGAGACAAGTATCACCTGCCACGTTGCTTAGCCATACCTGGATGACAACTTCAGTGATTTGGGGCTTTGAGTTGGGTCTGGGCTTTCTCACTAGGATCAACTCCTGGGCGTTCTGGTCAGCTATTACTCTTGTAGCTTGGATAGGTGACCCGGCGTTTGGCGTTGTAGCAGGGGGTGTCTATGGCCTGGCCCGAGGCCTCCAGCCTCTGGCAACGGTTCTAAGCCGTAGTCGTGACGTGTTTAAGTTAACGGACGTGGTGAGGGTGTTTGAAGAGAGGGCGAAAGCGGGGGCCTTGCTGGGCCTCGCGGGCCTGATATTAATCTTAGGGACTAGTATCCTATAGGAAGGAGACCGGGAACATGTTAGCTAAATTGCCTGCTTCTAAGCATACTACACAAGTCGGTGTGGCATTGACAGTGACGCTGAGTTTTGTTCTTGTCGTCGCAGTCTTCAGGGCTATGCCGTCAGCTACTGGAAATCCAAGTAATCCCGCCGCGGTGCCGCTTACTATTCAGGCATCTGGCGAGTTGCTCAGGACTTCGGGTTCATCGTTCCCTCAGAGAGAACCAAAAAATGTTGGTGTTGCTCTACTTGAGCACCGAATGGTCCAATTGTTCGATCTAACAACAGGCCTTACGAAACAGACTTTCAGCGTTGGCATGTACCCAATGGCCGTGACGCGTAGTACGAGAAACGAAGTGGTTGTATCGGATGCGGTGATTCTGAATATGGAGATTGCAGAAGACTTTTGGAAGAGGGGACTAAAGCCTCCTCCCGGTGTGAGGGATGAGAGGCTGCTCATCCTGGACGCTGCTAATCTCGTATTGAAGCGCACCGTTCCTTTGCAGGGCCGCAAAAACTACAAGCTTTATACATCTGCCATCGCGCTTTCCAACAGCGAGCGGTATTTCTACTACCTTACGGACGATGAACATGTGGTTGTAGTCGACTTGGATGGGGTTGCTGACCTCGGTATCAGGTCGCCCCTTCCGGCCGGCTGCGGATATGCGCTTTTGAGCGCATTAGGACCAGACTATATAATAGCGGCATGCCCGGACTCGGGCGATGTCCAGATCATTGATCAGACTGGCGCCATACTTGAACAGAACTTCTTCTCAACTGACGAACGGGGCCTTTACACCGATGTGCCTGCCCAGCGGAAGAATACTGTGAGGATAAACTTCGGTGTTCTCACGCCTAATGGCCACATTGGCGGCCTTACGGCCACCGGAACCCTTATGTATAAGAACGCCGATGGTTCCCTCAATAGTGTTCAAACCATCCCCAGAGGGCGTGTAGCAGTGGGACAAGTGTACCAAGTCGATCCTGCACACCTCCTGGTGGCCTATCGGACCTACGGAGAAGATACTATCGCTGGGTTCGCTGTCTTCAACCTGTCCAGCATGAAAATGGAAAGAGATGTCAAGTTGGCGGAAGACGCACTGTGGGTTGTCCCCAATGGGCCGTCCGCTGCACTCGTGCTCAGGAAGAGTGGCTTTGTAGACGTAATGGACTTCAGGTCAGACAGGGTTAGAAGTATAAAACTGGACATCGACGCCTACAACAGCGTGCTAGTGCCTTAGATGGCCCTATAGTACCCGGTCTCCTTGAACGGGTTGCCCCTTCCGCAGTCCGGGAAAAATATATCATTGCGAGGCATGTTGGCCCTTTTAGACCCCATGAGAGAGGCATTACAGTTCAAGAGTCGTATAGTGTTCTCGCGCACAATGCGCTGCACTTGAGGCGTGGCTGTCGCTCGAGGGCAACAGTCCGCTTGAGCCGTCTCACACCACCTGTCCTGCCGCATAGCCCGAGGCCCATGCCCACTGAAAGTTGAAGCCCCCCAGGTGGCCGGTCACGTCTACCACCTCGCCGATGAAATATAGGCCAGGCACTTTTCTCGAGGCCATCGTCGTTGATGAAAGCTCGTCGGTGTTCACGCCGCCCAGAGTGACCTCAGCGGTACGATAGCCCTCGGTGCCAATGGGGTGAAAGTCCCACTTCTGGAGCTTACCTGCAATCGTCTGCAATTCAGGCTTGTTATATTGGCGCATTGGCTTGCTGCCGAAGGAAAGCTCGCAAAGGCGCTGGGCCAGCCGCTTGGGAAGCAATTCGGTTAACACTGTCCTTAACTCGGCGGTTGGGTGGCTACTCTGCTGAGATGCTAGAAATGCGGCTACATCTATATCAGGGGTTAAGTTCACCCGTAGATCATCTCCCGGCTGCCAGTGGGATGATATCTGTAGGATGGCGGGGCCGCTGATCCCGCGATGTGTGAACAGCATGCCGCCGGCAAAGCTCTGGCCGTTGCATCTGGCCCCCACCTGCAAGCCGACGCCGCTTAAATCACCATACTGTTTCAGGGCTTTTTCGCTCAAGGCCAGCGGCGCCAGCGCCGCACGTGTGGGTACAATGCTGTGCCCAAATCGCCTGGCTAGCTCATAGCCGAAACCGGTTGCGCCCATCTTGGGAATGGAAAGACCGCCGCTGGCAATTACTAGTGCCTCCCCTCCGACCGGACCCAGACTTGTACCAAGCACGAAGCCATCAGCGGACCGCTCCACTGCATTTACTATGCAGCTTACTTCGATCCGTACACCAACTTCCTGGCATTCATCAAGCAGCATCTTCACGATCTGCCTGGAGGACCCGTCGCAGAACAACTGCCCAAGTTCTTTCTCGTGGTAGGCAATGCCGTGGCCCTCTACCATCGAGATGAAGTCCCAGGGCGTGTAGCGGGCCAAAGCGGACTTACAAAAATGCGGATTGGCGGATAGAAAGTTGTCCGGCGTCGTATACATATTGGTGAAATTGCACCGGCCGCCGCCGGAAATCAGGATCTTCTTGCCCACGTGATCGCTGCGCTCGATGACCAATACCCGCCGTCCGCGCTTTCCGGCCTCGATAGCGCACATCAGTCCGGCAGCGCCACCACCAATGACGATTACATCGTAGTTAGTCATGAGCTTTGAGGTTAGAGCTGTAAGATAGTTATGGCGTTCTCTCGCAGGATGTGCCGCAGTTCATCCCTGTTTAGCCCCATGCGCTCGATCCTCTGGATGTCCGGCACCGGGTCCCGAAAGCACCAGTCGCTGCCGAACATGATCCTGTCAGTGCCTATTGCCTTGAACAGTCCTACCATGTCTTCGTTAGAGAGGTCTCCTGGGGCTGGTTGTCCCGGCACTATGCCGCAGCAGTCGAAGAAGAGGTTGCGGTACTCTTTGGCCATGCCTACAGCTTCTCGGAAGTACTCTTTTCCGCCGCAGTGGGCCATTATGACGATTAAATGGGGGAACTTCTGCGCCGCCTCGACAAACAGGCCCGGACGAGCCCTCTCTCCACTCTGGCCCTCGAATGGTCCGGTGTGTATTAGCATCGCCATACCCAATCGCTCGGCTGTCTCGAAGGCAGGCCAGAGCCGCTCATCGTCGAGGGAGAAGCGCTGCACCACTGGATGCAGCTTTATGCCGCGCGCTCCCTCTCGGTGGCGCTCTTGAATCTCCTCTACAATAGCATCCTCATCCATGATCAGGTCGATGCCAATGAAAGGATATAGGAGCTTGGGATGCTCTTCCGCTATCTGGCACGTCCACCGGTTTCTTCGCTTCACCCGCCCAATGGTCTCTCGGCGTACCTTGTCCTCCTCTTCCTCACGGTGGCTTTGGGAAAGGTTAGGCGGCAGGTTGGAAATGGCAGCATCGAGCATATCTGCCACGGGGGTGAAGTTGGCCATCACCGCTTTCTCAATCCCTTCCTTCGCCATAAAGGGGACCAGTTCAGCGATTGTTCCCGTAAAGCCGGCCCGCGGGCGTCCGCCCATAGCCTGGATGGCTATAGCGGCTGCGGGATAGGTGTGCATGTGGACGTCTATAGTGGGATAGTCTGGCATTCTACAGCCCCATCATATAATTCTAGAGAACTAAAAAGGCGGTGACATATAAGACTGTGTCACCGCCTTCAGTATAGACTAAAGTGTTCTATTGAGTATAGTTGGCTAGATAGGTACGGCCTCCAATTCCTTAGTCAGGATCTTCTTTACAGCCCTGATCTTATTCATGGATGGAAGGAAATCTCCATCCCCCGCCTCAAGCCGGTCATACACCTTCTCGTCGTTGATGTATATCTCGAACCTGCCGCCACCTACGGGCGTTAGAGTTATGGATGTCTCTCGGACTCTTCCGTCGGCCAGTTCTGCCGCTACACTAGCGGCTTTCCAGAAGTAGCCTCAGGATACGCAGTACCTTATCTCCAGTTTTACTTTGCCTTCGCTAGCCATGTTGGTCCCCTTTCACGTTTTGATTTGAAGAACTCTATTAATGGTATATACCATTTCGAAGCAGTTGTAAATGCTTGATAAGCTAAATAGCCTTCTAACAATGCCTTGATATCCTTTTGCTAGAGTATATTATTTGATGGAGAAGAATGCTTTAGGCATCTAAAGACTAAAAGATACAAAGAAAAACCGCTCTCCCTACTTAGTTGACAGGAACAGAGCGGATTGGGGTCGAGAACTGGCTATGGACCGAAGACCGGCGGACTAGCTACGGTCTTTGTACATGCTGAAGTCGATGAGGGATGACTTCAGCATGTACAAAGTACTTCTTGACCTGTAAAAAAGACTGAATCGGTATCCGCCGATCTTAATAAAGTGACTAGGGGCCTACTTAATCGCTTTTGAGGGAGCTACAACCCAGCTTACAACCATAGCGCCAAATGCCGCGAAGCTAACGATAGTCTGTACATCCATAGTGGACCCCCCTTGTTTTTTATTTCTAGCCTAAGAATAAGAGTCCAATGTTACAGACATGTTACGTGGATGTGAACCTTAAGTTAAGAAGTAATGAATTAAGAAATCTTGACTGGACATAAACTCAGTGCCATACTATTTCCGCATAGTTGTCCGTTTTGGTAGCTATCACATCTGGTGAGTGAGAGGAGGTGCGGAATTCAGGTAAGGGCAACGTAAAGGCTTTTATCCACAGGGTTGCACTCGGTCTTCGGACCTGTCCTCCCGCCTAAGGCGGGTCGAAGGACTGAGTGAGGATTGAAAAATGAGGAGGAAAAGATAATGCCTATTGATGGACCGGATGTAGTCCTTTATGAGAAAAAAGGACATGTTGGCATAATTACTATGAACCGACCTGAGCGGATGAACTCCCTGGGCGGCGGCCTACCACAGAGAGTTCAACACTTCTGGGAAGAGGTAAGCAAGGACGACGACGTGTGGTGCGCGATACTGACCGGCACGGGGCGGGCCTTCTGCGCCGGTGCAGACCTTAAGGCTGCTGCCGAAAGAGAAGTCTCTGGAGAGCTGGGAAGCATAGTACCTTCCGCTGTAAGCACCTTCCGCCATGTTCCTACCTGGAAGCCTACTATTGCTGCCTTAAACGGCTTCGCCCTCGGTGGAGGCTTCCATCAGGCGATGACCTGCGACATAAGAATTGCAGCGGACATCGCCGAGGTGGGTATGCCTGAAGTAAGATGGAACCGCTCCGCAGGTTTCGGCGCCCGCCTGGAATATTTCCAGACCATAGGCATAGCCTGTGAGATGGTCATGTGGGGCGAGCGCATAAGCGCTCAGCGGGCTTACGAGATAGGCTTCGTCAATAAGGTCGTACCGCTGGATAAACTCATGGACACGGCTATGGAGTACGCAGAGACCGTTATGGACAAGGCCCCGGCATCAGTTCGGGTCCATAAGCAGATGATCTACTTCGGGCGTGACATGGGAATAGAAGCCCTTCAGGCTTATGGTAGCGCTCTGTTCCAGCCAGTCAGAAATATGGCGGACTCCAGGGAAGGGCCCAAGGCTTTTACTGAGAAGCGCAAGCCTCAGTGGACCTTTAGATAACAGCTATATGTCTAAACGAGGGGGCGGCGCAAGACCGCCCCTTTGTTATATTTCTTAGACCTATTATCTATTTGCTCTTATCGTTTTATAAGGAGAACCTTTCGTGAGTGGAATCGATAGGAATTACCTATCCGAAGAGTGCAGATGGCACGCAGAACTCGGTTACGCCGGCCCTTACAAGCCATTCCCACTTCCAGGAGATAAGCCACATTATGCCAGAGACAGGTCTTTCGACGTGCAGCACATCAAGCTTGAGCTTTCCTTTGATCTGGATAAACGCCGCCTGTTTGGAATAGCCTCCACTACTTTAGTCCCACTTGATGATGGATTGGACCACCTGGAGCTGGACGCTCTAGCTCTTGACATAAAAAATGTAAGTGCATCCAACGGAAGCAGTCTGCCATATCTTCTATCTGACAATAAGCTAAGGATTGACCTGGGAGGTGAGAAGAAAGCAGGAGAAAGCATCACCGTAATAGTGCAGTACGAGGCCAGCCCTCGCCGCGGGATTTACTTTGTAGGGCCTGATGAAGCCTATCCAAACAAGCCCTTCCAAATATGGTCTCAGGGCCAGGATGAAGACTCCAAATACTGGTTCCCCTGCTACGATTTCCCCAATGAAAAGGCTACCAGCGAAATTATCGTAACTGTACCATCCAAGTACTTTGCCCTGTCCAATGGCAGGTTGCTTGACATAACAGACGAGCCTGCCACGGGCGCCAAGACCTTTCACTGGATTCAAGAAGTACCTCACTCCGCTTATCTTATTACCCTTGTTGTGGGCGAGTACGTGCAGCTAAAGGAAGAGGTTGATGGCGTATCAGTGGAATATTATGTTCCGCCCGGACGGGAAGAGGATGCTTACCGTTCCTTTGGCAACACTCCTGACATGATTAAATTCTTCTCTGAGAAGATAGGTGTTGAATATCCCTACAATAAGTACGCCCAGATTGTAGTAGCGGATTTTATTTTTGGCGGCATGGAGAATACGACAGCTACTACCTTGACTGATAACACCCTACATGATGCAAGGGCCCACTTGGACTTCTCATCGGAGCCGCTGGTGGCGCATGAACTGGCACATCAGTGGTTTGGCGATCTTCTCACTTGTAGGGACTGGTCGCATGCCTGGCTAAATGAGGGCTTTGCCACCTATTTTGAGGCCTTATACGAAGAGCGCCATAAGGGCAGGGATGAGTTCCTATATACCATGCACGATATAGCTGATACCTATTTGCAGGAAGACCGCTCCCGATACCGCAGACCTCTAGTAACCAACGTATATGGGCGGCCTAGCGACCTGTTTGACCGCCACCTCTACGAAAAAGGGGCGTTGGTGCTCCACATGCTCAGATACGTGTTGGGAGATCGGCTCTTCTGGAAAGCCATAAACCACTATACGAATAAGTACCGGGAGAGCAATGTGGTGACCTCTGACCTTCAGCGCTCGATAGAGGAGGCGACAGGCCGAAGCCTTGACTGGTTCTTTGAGCAGTGGGTATACAAAGCCGGCTATCCTCAATACAAAGTGGAGTATACCTGGGAGTCTGACAGCAATACCGCGCGCATCGCGGTCTCGCAGACCCAGGCCACAGATGAGACAACCCCCCTCTTCCGAATGCCCGTAATAATTGACATAATTGGTGAGAGCAGCGCTGATTCCTTTAAAGTAGAGGTGTCTGAAAAAGAGCAGGTCTTCCACTTTCCACTAAAGAGCAAGCCCCAACTGGTAAGGTTTGATCCTGACAACTGGGTGCTGAAGACTCTTGAGTTCAAAAGGCCGAAAGAGATGATCATCTACCAGCTTAAGAACGATGAGGGTCCTACTGGTAGGATAGCCGCAGCTAATGACCTATCGAAAGAGAGCTCGCCGGAAGCGGTCCAGGCGCTTAAGGAGTCCCTTTTAGGGGACAGTTTCTGGGGTGTACAGGCTGAGTGCGCGCGAGCTTTGGGGAAGATAGGTTCGAAGCTGGCCTTCGAGGCGCTCAAGAGCGGCCTATCTATAGCGTATCCCAAAGCCAGAAGGGCTGTTGTAGCAGCTATGGGAGAGTTTCGCGATGACGACGTAGTCGATGCTCTTGCACCGGTGCTGGAGCGTGATGAGAGCTACTTTGTGGAGGCTGAGGCCGCCAAGTCTATTGGCAAGTCTAAATCTTCCAAAGCTTTCGATCTCTTAAAAAACGCCTTGAACAAAGACTCTCATAACGATGTAATTAGGGCTATGGCCTTTGAAGGTCTGGGCGAGCTTAAGGATGAAAGAGCTATAGCACTGGCTCTGGAATACTGCAAGTATGGAAAGCGCCCTGCCGCACGCAATGGAGCGATTTCCTGTCTCGGAAAGCTGGCCGATAGCAGCGAAAAACAAAAAGAGGTCATAATCGACACCCTTATAGACTTAATCAATGACCCCTGGCTCCGCACCCAGATCAGCGCTATCTCCGCTTTGGAGAGCATAAAGGCTGATAAGGCTTTGTCGCGGCTTGAGCAGCTTGCAGAGAGCGCTCTGGACGGTAGAGTGCGCCGCAGGTCTATGGAGGCCATGACGAAGATCCGAGAGGGGCGAGACCGAGGCGATGACGTGAATAAGCTGCGTGAGGAGATGGAGAAGCTTCAGGACGATAACCGAAAGCTGAGAGATAGGCTGGATAAGCTGGAGTCCCAGTTTTCAAAAGATTAATAAGGTCTCTAGGGTATTTCTTATTAGCCGTTTATATACCTAAATAAATTAAGCTTTAATAGAGCAATTGCAAACTAAATTTGCTCATAAAGCCCTGCGCTTGTTACAATACCTTTAAGCTCCGCAGATTTTTTGCTCTGCAAAGTTGTAAGTAGTGTGAGGGAGGCTATGTATGGTAGTGAGTGACCGTCCTATTCATGAAGGGCTTACCAAGGGCCGTTCGATCATCGAGCCTATAGACAAACCTTCTATCCAAACGGCTACCGTTGATGTTGATCCTGACAGCGGGTCTCTGGTATCCCGTAGATCTAGGCTACTGAAGTTTGGCGGTATGATAATAAAGCTGTTTGTAACCGTCTTGAATATATGTCTAGGAGGCGGGGCAGTTTCGGCGGTCGCTGTAGCTTCTGAAGTTGAGTGAGAGGCCTTTGTGGACCCCGTGTGGGTCGAAAAACTAGGCAGGAACATCAGAGGCACTAGCCGCGTGTCGTACGACTAATTGTGCTTGATTTTCACAACCTGGGTGAAGGCACAAGAATCCTTAGGCTTCTACTTTTAACTAAGAATCGGATTCCTCTTCCGGCACACTTTCTTTTTGCTGTCCGCAATATCGTAGTTAAGTCCTATAGTATCTTGCTGAAAGAAAGACTCAGTTATGGACTATATGGAAGGCGCTATAGCCCAGGCCAAGCTCTCGATCGGCTCTACCAGCCCTAATCCCGCTGTGGGCGCAGTTATTGTCAAAGAAGGCAAGATAGTGGGCGAAGGGCATACCCAGCCACCGGGTTCTTGGCATGCAGAGATGGTGGCGCTCCAGCAGGCTAAGCACCAGGCTAAAGGCGCAACAATGTATGTTTCCCTTGAGCCGTGCCGGCACTATGGACGGACTCCCCCCTGCACCAAGGCTATCATATCAGCCGGAATAATCGAGGTTCATGTTGCCACAGTAGACCCAAATCCATTGATCGCTGGTGGTGGCATTAAAGAGCTAGAGGCTGCCGGCATTCGCATCGTACTGGGAGAGCGGGAAGAGGAGGCCAAGGAGCTGATCGAGGCCCACGCTAAGTTCATAACTACCGGATTACCTTTAGTAATTGCAAAGTATGCGGCCAGCTTGGATGGAAAAATTGCCACATATACTGGACACTCTAACTGGATTACCGGCGAAGAGGCCAGAGACCACGTTCATATCATACGTTCTCAAGTAGACGCCATAATGGTGGGTGTAAATACAATTATTGTTGATAACCCGCAGCTTACCGCAAGACCTGATGGAGACCTGGCTGCTAGCCAGCCTCTGAGAGTCATCTTAGATAGCAAAGCCCGCACTCCTACCACGGCTTTGGCCCTGAGGCAGCCAGGTAAGACCTTAATAGCCGTAACTGAGAAGGCCGACCACGAGGCTATTGGGCGTCTCAGGCGCGCTGGAGCTGAGATAGAGGCGCTACCGTCACATGATGGAAGAGTAGACCTTTCAGAGTTGATGCACGAGCTAGGACGTAGAAATATTACGAGTGTGCTGGTAGAGGGTGGAGGCAAGTTACATGGCTCACTGTTTGACCGTGGGCTGGTAGATAAAGTGATGGCTTACATAGCTCCTGTTATTATCGGTGGCGAGGATGCGGTCCAATCCGTGGGCGGCCGCGGAGCGCCAACCATGAACAACGCACATAGGCTGTCTCGAGTAAGGTTCCAACGCCTGGGAAACGATATTCTGGTAATAGGCTATCTGGAACACTTGACGTCGGTACAAGATTAAGAGGACTGCAATGTTTACAGGTATTGTAGAAGAAGTAGGTAAAATCAAAGGCTTTAAAGATGGGCTTCTCGTTATCGGCGCTTCTAAGGTCATAGAAGGGACAAAGCTCGGCGACAGCATAGCCGTAAATGGCGCTTGTCTGACCGTTAACTTTATGGACAATGACTCATTTTCGGCCTCCTTAATGCCAGAGACCACCAGAGTTACAAGCTTAGGTGTGCTCAATCCAGGAGACCCCGTAAATCTGGAGCGCTCTCTGGCGGTTGGGGACCGTTTGGGCGGCAGCATAGTTCAGGGCCACGTAGAAGGTGTTGGAAGGCTAGAATCTCTGGAGGAGGATGGAGAAGCGGTTATTGCTACCTACAGCGCCCCTCAAGAATTAATGAAATACATAGTTCCAAAGGGCTTTATAGCTATAGATGGCGTAAGTCTGACGGTGACCAAGATAAAAGGCTATAATTTTTCAGTATCGCTGGTCCAGTTCACCCAAGAAAACACAAACTTGGTAACGAAAAATCCAGGAGACCCTGTAAACATGGAGACCGATATAATAGGGCGCTACGTCGACGCTCTTCTAAGGAAAAGCGGCTATGTTCTCCCTCCCTTGGCGGGAGGGAGTCAGAGGGAGGGGGTCATAGTATAGGCAAGACACACTTCACCCTCAAAGGAGAGGAAATGAATACCCTGAGTCCTACTTAGACTTATTAGTTTATTTCGACGCGAGCATCATATCAGTATTCCTGGAGATGCACTATGGCTCAAGCGACCACTGAAGTGCAGCGGCGGATCGACTTCCTGCTAAAAGAACTTACAAAGGCCTGGCAAGAGATTCCGGAAGTAGAGTGTGTTATCGACTCGTGGGATCTCGTTAGGCAGATTGATTATGTTGAGGAATGGGCTCCTAAAGAAGCGTTGCTCGATGAGTTAAATCAATATGATGCAGATGGACTCACGAGCGATAAGCAGCGGGAGCGCTACGCCACACTCTTGTCCCTTATTTCTGAATACCGCCCTATCTTAGAAAAACTACGCTCGAGTTAGCTTTCACATAACTCTTCCTTTAGGCTATAGAAGCTCAAATAGGCGCCTCTTTTCCTCTAGCCCTTATTTCCTCTTTTATCTCTCTTCTCTTCGTTGTGAATGTGAGGTACTACAGATTCATTACGATCCCTTTGCGGCTGATCGTCATCTCCGTAAAAATAGATACTAAATCCGAGGTCTGCTCCTATATCAGCAAGCAAACTCAGGGATGAAGACCAAATCATTGGGCCGCCTTGCCCAGATTTAGAAACCCAGTAGACATTGATATCCGTAATACATCCGTCATCCCTTAACTCTTGTAAAAATTTCGCTTTGCCTGCGAGCTGCTCCAGGAGCCAGTCTATATGTCGCCGACAATCTCTGGAACTAATGACTTCACGAGAAGAGAGGAACCAGCCACTTATCGGGGCTGTCCGTGGATGACGGCCATAAGGATTTTGGATCTCCCCTTTCTTTTGAGCTTTTGTAGGGGTTAGACCGAGCCTTCTAGATATAATGCTTGGGTCCAGATCTTCATGATAGATACGAAGCTCGGCATACGTTTCCTCACATGTCGGATATTCATCGTCATATTCCGTTGAGGCTTGTCTAAGTCTAAGCATTCAGGCACAACTCCTATCTATCTCCCATAACCAAGTTCATCGTAGATATTGCCAACCCACTCTCCAGTGTTTTCTACCGACACTTCGCCATTATCAGTATCTATCTCAACTTTTGCATTTCGATGGAGGCCCACAGCTTGCTTGATCCTCTCAACTGCGTTGCCAACATCTCTTATCGGAATTCCTAATGCTCTAGCAGCCACGCCGATGCTATTGGTTTTCACCGCATCTGTCTAATTTACTCAAATATGTTGCTTATGGCTCTCGTCTTCTATTCTCTTGCGGTACTACAGACTCTTTATGGTCTACAGGCGGCGAGACAGGCTGGTCTGTTTGTACATAGACTGGTCTGGCCTCTTCGGTTACTGCCTCTGGGACAATAATAACTTCTTCAGCTTCATTTTGAGGCATACTTTTTGCGGCGTGAGTAGACCGGCCATCCTTTAACGGTTTAGTGGTTAGGGTAGCATCAAGGCGTCTAATTTTGATACCCATATCCTTCTCAATCGAGTCTCTGATAGTCTGCAATACCATGTTGGCTTCATTCTGGTAGCTATCGCTGCTTAACTGGGCTGAAACATGGATATCAGCCGAAGAGCCTCTACTTTTGACTGTTGGGGCTACGCTTATTATATGCTCCAACTGGCTTAGCTCATCTATTATCTTTTCCCGCACTACACCTGTGCTGATTCTTGCTTTTCCGCCCTTAACGTTTCTTATTTGTATGTCATCCTTGGACTCTGGTGTAACTTCTGCCAGCAGCACAAGGAGGCATAAAAGGACGGCAATGCCTCCAACAGCAGTAATAATGAGTTGTAGAGTACCGGGGTTATTAGAAGCAAATAGGGCTAATGCCCTTAAAGAGACGGCCATCTCTCTGGGAGCAGACCATGCTATCCACATAGCTCCTGCCGCCATAATAAGTATCATAAGAGAGGCAAGGGTCATAAATACTCTATTTAGTAAGTTCATCTTTCCTTTATAAGCTCGCCCCATAGAGAGTCATTACTGACAGCAGAGACAAGCTTAGTGGCGGTTATTTGTCCTCTCAAGTCTCCGATGTCGTTAGAGTAGACTCTAATATAATTATCGGTCAGTCCACTCCATGCCGTGTCGGGCGAGCCTTTCCTTTCTAGATTTTTTTGCTCTTCCCACAGCACGGGAAATGATAGACCTATCATTCTGTTCAGGAACCTGGAAGTCGACTCTGGCTCCAGGTCCAGCATCTTGTCCATACGCTCTCTCTTTATTTTATCATGCAACTGGTCTTTTAATCTCGCTGCGGAAGTCCCTTCCCTTATAGAGTAAGGGAATAGATGTATAGCTGAGAAGCGCATCTCATCGCAAAATCTATAGGTCTCTTCAAAATCTTCTTGAGTCTCGCCCGGATATCCTACTATTACGTCTGTAGTCACGCCAACGTTGGGCACGCGTCTTCTTATCGTATCTACTGCTGCTGAAAACTCCTCTACGGTGTAGCGTCTTCTCATTGAGCTTAAAATGGGGTTGCTGCCGCTTTGAAGAGCCATATGGAAATGCCGGCACATGCGGGGGTCATTCCATAGCTCTAACAGCCTTATGGTTATATCTTGGGGCTGAAGGGATGAGATACGTATTCTTGGTATAGAGGTCCTATCGAGCAATGCCTGAAGTAACTGTACAAGTTGACTCTGATCAGGGTCATTAACAGCCTTTCTGCCCGGGCGTTCCAGTCCGTAGTCGCCAAGTTGTGTGCCGGTGAGAACGACCTCCCTACATCCTTCCGACTCTTTCACCCGTACTTCCTCTATTAGCTGGTCTATAGAAAAGTGTCGAGATGTGCCTCTGACCTTTGGTATTATGCAGTAAGAGCATACGTCATTACATCCCTCCTGAATCTTCACAAAGGTACGGACGTCTCTGGGCTGTGCTAGTTCGGAAGTGTGACGGACACTGGGAAAAAGGCGAGGTATTGAGTAATGCTCTGCACCTGTAGAGATATCATCGTCTATGCCCAAGGCATCCTTTACTATCTCTACTAACCCGGCCTTGGAATCATTTCCAGCTACGATGTCGACGACACCGGCGTCTGCCAGCGCTTCCCTATCCCGTTGAGCGTAGCATCCTGTAGCCACAACAAGGGCTTTTGGGTAGCGCTTACGTATGTTCCTCAGTAAATGGCGCGCTTTCCTATCGGCCACGTGAGTGACCGTGCAGGTATTGAGTATATATACGGAGGGACTGGAGCCTGGAGGGGCTAAATCAAACCCGGCTTTCCGGAAATTATCGGATAAAATCTCAGAGTCAGCGAGGTTTAGTTTGCACCCTAAGGTCTCTACATGCACGGTCCCCAGTAAACGGTGCTGTGCGATCATTAGTGTGCCTTATTTTCTTAAAATCGTCTGAAAATAGTGGCTTCTAGTATGCCGCAGGTCAAGGGCAGGCATCCGCCTTAGGCGGACCCTTACAGGTTCATGGAGAATTATTCTGTTAACAATGCCTTAGGTTGGCGCCTGCTCTTCTCACCTAAAAAGCTGCCCAAAGCTCCAAGAAGTCCATAAACGATGATGCTGAATATCAAGCCAAATATTGGAGTGTTAAGCTCTCCATTAGTTATATTCAGCACTGCAAGTGTGGGCAGCATAATGAAGAACCCGTACATTCCACCCAGTATCGCTCCTAATACCCAGCCGTGGCGTTCTCTAGGCTGAATTCGGGCAATCAAGAACGTGCCACCTACTATACCCACCCAGATACTTATATTGTATGCAGGGCCTGCCGGAAATGCATCCACCTTCAATATTCTAGCTATGCTTCCCATGATAGCCACTATTAGGAGGAAAGGAAGGGTCGCTACCAAAAGGTTGCCAAGCCCGAATAGCACGTCAGAAAGTTTTATATCGAGAAGGCTTTCCTTTACCGAATTTACCAAAAGCTTAGGCATGTTTTTTATGCGCTGCTGCGTAGTTAGGACCTCTTCTGTATCCAAATCTTCATCGAAAAATGCATCTCGTTCTTCCATCGTCTGAGGGGCGATGAGTTTAGCCAAGGCTACTATATCTCTATAGATTTGGCTTTCTTTGTTGCTGATTACGAAGGGGACTCCCTGGTTTGCTGCTGCAACAGCGATTGCTCCGCTGCTGGTGATGACAGCATCTACCTTGTGTCCTACGGAGGCCTCCACGTTTTCTATAGTCAGACCTCCTACCGGGCTAGCTCTATTCACTACCAACGCTATTTTCTCTATAGGATAGCCCAATTTGGTAGTAACCGTTTCCATGAACAGCCTGGTATTCTTTATAGCAGACATTTCCATGGTTGTTAAGGCTAATACCAGGTCTGCGGCGTCTAAAGTTGCTATCGATATCTCTGAAAAGGTGGAGTGAACATCTACAATTATATATTCAAAAAGCTCTCTTAGGGCGGTTAGGACTATAGTTATATACTCTGCCTGGACAAGCTCAGTCTCTTCAGGACTGGGAGGCGCTAGCAGGACTTTTACTCCTGAGGGATGAGTCTGAAGTATGCCATCAAGAATTTCGCCATCCAGCTCGTTGATATGAGGCAGAAGGTCAGATATGGTGCGCTTAGGCTCCATATTCATCATTATTCCTACGTCACCAAAAGGATAAGACGCATCCACAAGCACCACTGACTTATTGGCCTCTTGCCGAAGCACGGTAGCCAGGTTGACGGCTAGAGTGGTCTTGCCGATTCCCCCCTTTGGGCTGAATATGACTATAACCTTACCCAGAACCATAGCGTCATCTTCTGGCTGGTTCCTTTGAGCAATGATATTTGCTTCGGTGACTCGGCGAGTCATAGTGCTTAGCAGCACCTGCATAGCCTTAGCGTTCGAGGCCAAGAACCGCTCAAAGTCCTCTTTTGGCAGGCAGAGGAGCTCTGCATCTCCTACTACGGTTAAGGTGGCGGTACGCTGTTGCTCCGTCAGGAGGGCCATCTCGCCGAAATAGTCCCCTTCTCCGAAGACAGCAAGAATCTTCTCGTGCCCGCCCTCATCTCGTACCGAGGCCTTAAGCCGGCCAGATTCTACGATATATAGACTATCGCCTTCATCACCTTGTTCAAAGATAACGCTGCCCTTTTTATAGCGCCGCTCCTTCAAAATAGCATCGATTTGATGCAGCTCTTCATCGCTGAAACCTGCGAAGAGACGAACAAGCCTGAGGAGGGGTATTTTAACTTCTCGTTCCGCCACTGCTTTGCTCCCTATTTCTTGAGTAGATAGCTGAAAATCTTAGTTGAATCGAGTTTAGCTCAGGCAAAATATTCAGTCAAGCTAAGCGCCTGCCGCTTTAATTGGGACAAAGTATCCATGAATCTCTGCAATCTGATAGGCCATTTACTTCCTTTATGGTAACCTAGTGTCGTTACAGGATCAATGAGCTTAATCATAACCTTGAGCTTTTGCTAAAGGGCTTTAGATATAGGTGGTTACTATTATCCCGGTATCATAACCTTATTCTATTAAAAGAACGGCTTACCCGTCTAAAATGTACATATTAAGCGCTTTTGCTTTCTTTTACTTTCCTCGACTACTACGCATTATTTTTCTATAATTGGATAGACCGAACCTGCGTTGGAGGTGTGCTCTGAAGATAAAGGCGAAATTCTTTGCTACTTACCGTGACATCGTCGGAATGAGTGAGCTTGAGATGGATGTGGAAGATGGGGCCACGGTAAGTAGCGTCATGAAGAAATTAGAGGAAGAACATCCTGAGCTAGCGCCCTACACCGGATTTTTGATGACAGCGGTCAATTCTGAGTACGTTGAGAAAAGTCATCCTCTTAAGGAGCATGACGAAGTAGCTTTCGTGCCACCGGTAAGCGGAGGTAGCATCCATGTTTAAAATTACGCGCGACGTATTGGACCCAAGCGCTTTAGTATCTGAAATGACCAAAGATACTGATGGCGCGGTAATAACCTTTTTGGGAGTAGTGAGGAAATATTCCCGCGACAAAGAGGTACTATACCTTGAGTATGAGGCGTATGAGGAGATGGCAGAGAAGGTATTAGTAGAGATCGGGGAAGAGGTCAGGGCAAAGTGGCCTATCGGGCAGATAGCCATTCATCATAGGGTTGGACGCCTGGAGATAGGTGAGGCAAGCCTTCTTGTCGTGGTGACATCTCCCCATCGTAAGGAAGCCTTTGAGGCATGTCAGCATGCAGTTGAGAGAATAAAGGAGATACTTCCCATTTGGAAGAAAGAAGTATGGGAGGATGGCAGTAGCTGGGTAGAGGGAGATGAATTGGTCTCGCAGCGCCTGCCTTAATACATCCTGTTAAAGTCTTGTCCCCTAATACCACAGCACACTTCCTCTTTTCACTAACTTAGCTAATCTCGCGGAGATCAACTGGAGAGAGATTCTAGTGGCGCAAACTGAGAGAAGCGATACTAATAGTGAAAATCCATTTGGCCCCAACTATTGGTTTGGGGAGATGAAGTTCTGTCCAAAGTGCGGCCAGAACCTGTCGCGCCGCTATCTGGAGACCGAAGAAAGAGAGCGCCTGGTATGCGACTCGTGCCAGTTTATTCTCTACCAGAACCCAAAGCTGGTAGCAGGGGTGCTGCCCATAAAGAGCGGCAGTGTTGTTCTGCTCCGTCGAGGAATCCAGCCCAGAATGGGCGCTTGGACGTTTCCCTCCGGATTTATGGAGCTTAATGAGACCGCCGAAGAGGCGGCGGTTCGAGAGACAAAGGAAGAGACCAATCTTGAAGTGGCAAACCTAGCGCTTCTAAATGTTTACTCCCGTGTTTCCGCGGGGGTAGTGGTAGTAGTATACACGGCTGATGTTTTAGGTGGCATACCATCACTAGGGCGTGAGACTCTGGAGATAGCAGAGTTCTCTCCCGTACAAATTCCCTGGAGTGAGCTGGCCTTTGATACAACTAAGTGGGCCTTAGAGGAATGGCATAAGCGTTTTGCCAGCTAGTCGTGTCTGGATAGGTAACCAAGAGGCAGATGGTAATCCCTTAGCCGCATGTTTATGCCCTTTCCGGCTGTCTACATCTACTCTACGTTCCTGTAGTAGAGGTTTTGGCAGCCACGGAGCAGTGCGTAGACAACAGGTTAGTGTAAAGATGAGTTTATGTAGAGGTGTTCATATGTTAAGAAGCAAGCTATCGACAGTTTCAGTGGGTGTAGTCGTGTCCCTGGCTATGCTTTTCTTGATCGGGTGTGGGACTACTGCGCAGCCCGGTGACTCACCGGCTGGCGGCCCCTCTGGAGGATCCCAGGAGCAACAACCGGAAACAAGGGGTAAGGCTACAGTTGAGGTGGCTAAGGAGAGAGGTGGCAAGCTTGTCATGTCCGCGGGCTTCGGTCCCTTTGGCAACCCCAACGATACCCATCTCTATACTCCTGGCATTGGTAAGACTTATGGCATCCCGGTTACCAATCTAATTTTAACCAAAGACATACAGGACCCGAAGGGCACACTCGTTGAGGACCTGGCCAAAAGTTGGGAGATATCCAAGGACGGGAAGACATACACCTTCAAGTTTCAGCAGGGTGTGAAGTTCCAGAATGTACCGCCGGTAAATGGGCGGGAGTTTACCTCTGAAGACGCCAAGTACAGCCTTATGAGATTGATGGCTGACCCTTCGGTAATCGTGGAGAAATGGAGGCCGCGCTTTCAGCGTGCGACGGAATTCCCAAAGTTAAGGCCTCTTCCCTCGATAATTTGACCATTGTATAGTACTCTGTTATACTGGATGGTATGGTACTGCTCTCTTCTGCCCAGAAGTATGATCATATGCACCGTGTTTTAAACGAGAAACAGTGGAGGCAGTATCTTGCTCTGG
>ORMF010341596.1_pt1 | contig 48545 bp, 75 predicted proteins | sample 1779871 | NCBI WGS metagenome assembly ORMF01 (sample SAMEA104232316, study PRJEB22302) | groundwater metagenome | biome: forest; feature: aquifer; material: groundwater | place: USA | collected 2011-08-07 | depth 5.4 m | reverse complement strand
GGGAGTGATGGGTAGGAAAGTTAGGCATAATTCTAAAAGAAGATGTGGCTGTAAACCCCATAAAAGCGGCAGCTCAGATAAGAAAAAAATTAAGGTGAGGATGCAGTTTGGTAATAAAAAGGAAATGGATATTAGAGAGGCGGAATCAAAATGAACGATGACAAGGATTTGGAGAAGGAGATACAGCACATAATCGAAAATAGGCACATGTCATCATGTACTGGCGGCTACAAAGAGTTAGCTGTTAAAGAAACCAAATCCCTCGTCGTAAAAAAGCAGTTGGAAGTGTTGGAGCTGTTGTATTTTGTAAAAGATGCTCATATTGACGGAGAGTTTAACGGAGAAAGCGATATTACAAGTGGAGACTATTACATTCTCTCAAAAAAAAGTATATGACAAACTAAAAGCAGAGATTGAAAAGGAGCAGGAGTGATGGATAGTCTAGAAGAATATTTACGAACACAACTAATGGGGCCTTTATCTCATGCAACCTGCGGACGGTCTCTCTTCAAGAGGGAATCAGAAAGACCCGACATTTACCAATTGATGACAAGTTGTGATGGTGATTCTATCAGACTTAGTTGGAAAGCTAAACAAGAATTAATAATAAGACTAATCCCTGTTATTAAAGAATTAATGTTAGACCTGCTAGATCAGTACAGGTATTATGGCGAAGGAATGTCTTGGGACATGATGGTTCCTTGCCCAGAAGCAAGAGAGAAAGACATGCCTTTCTATCAAAAACATCTGCAAGAGAGAATGGAAATTGTTAATTCTATTTTTACCGAAGAGCAAAAAGAGGAGTTTAAGCAACGGGTCAAAGAATCTTGGAAGAAGAATCTATAAAGGAGTAGAAGTGCAAATGACATCACGAACAGAAGAAATAAAAGAGAGATTAAGCGAAATTAAAGATCTCGTTTCCCAAGCAAAAGAATATGGAGAATCATACTTGGAAGGTAATATTTGCAGTGATGACATTGAGTTTCTCCTGCAAGAGGTTGAGAGATTAAACAAGGACATGGTGAACTATTATACAAAAGACGAGATTGATTTAAGGGCAGAGAATAACAAACTCCAATCCACCATTGAGAAGTATAAGAAAGTTGTTTGGGCTGCAAAAGTAGTGGATCATGAATACAGTAAATCAGGAAGACATCCTGAGGATGGGTTGTTTATTTTAACACAAGCTCTATCCGAGCTTAACAAGGAAACAAAATGAAACCAACTAAGAGAAAAAAGAAGTGGGTGTGGATAGTTGGGGATGGGATTAGTAGCTATTACCGGATCTTCTCTTCACGAAGCAAAGCTGAAAATTATAAAGTAAAAATCTGTGACAGTGATTATAGGGTCCATGTATATAAGGAGGAAATAAAGTAGTGAGCAAGCAAGCATACGGTAATACATCGGTAAATTGGCTGCGTAGTCAATCCCATATTATTGGTGAACTCCAAAAGTACAACATTACTGAAACTAGATTTACAAATCTAGTAGAGATGACTGTGTTGGAGTTTTGTAAGAAAGGAAATCCACCTATAGGAGTGAGAATTAAATTACCTATTAAGCCTGACAAACCGCAATACAAAGACAAGGAACTAAATAGGATGCATAGGATTTTATTTTATCACTTAAAAAATAAACTAATTGCTGTTGAAAGTGGATTATCAACATTCCAAGAAGAGTTTATGCCCTATTTAATAATGACTGGACCCTCTGGATCTATAACATTGGGTGAGTTAATGTTACCTCAGTATAAGGATTCATTAACTTCTGGAAAACAACCACAGTTTAAATTGTTAGAAGGAGCAAAATGAACAGGAAGAAGAAAGACTTTAATACACTATGGAATAAGACTTATCTTATGGAGGTTGATGTTGCTAAACAGTGGGTTATTGCCAAAAAGACAATCATCAAACCTGAATCTCTTGAAATCATAGTGAGAAGGTTCTGTAAATCTCCTAACGACACTGATTACAGAAAGATGCGTGCTTTCTTGGGGTTGGAAAATAAAATTACAACTGTTAATGAAGGAGTGATTGATTTGGATGGATAAAATACAGTTAGCTGAATTAATCATTAGCTACTTGGCTCCTCTCGTAAAAGACTTACCTCATCCAGCCAGTGAGCTTGTTGAAAAAGCTATTAAGGAGTTTAGAGATGACACTTAACGGCCCAGGCATGACAGCTAATTTTCCACACTTAAAATACATTAGGCTTCAAAAGCTATGGAATTCTTTTGGACAAGGCGAAGGTAAATCTGTATTAGTTATTGGAACAGGAGTGAATAAAGTTCCCGGCTTGGAAGATGTCATTGAGTTACCATCAGTAGTTCCTAACGATCCAGATGGTGATGAAAGTTCGACAGGGCATGAAACTCATGTAATTAGCATCATAAAAACGATAGCTCCAAAGGCTAAGATTTATTCTATAGATGCAGCACCAGATCCAAAAGCAAAATTATATTACTGGGTACAAGCTCTAAAAAGAGCAGTGGTAATATTTGATACTGACATTAAGTTTGACATCATTAACAACTCATGGGAACTGGATGTTGAAGATCCAGAAGGTACTAAAGCTATTAACCAGTTGAGTCAACGAGGTGTAATAGTAATCTGCGCCACTGGTAATGGTGGTCTTGATAAACCAAAATCATATGCTAACCTTGCAGCTAAACAACTCACACTTGCTATTGGCTCTTGTAATTTAAAAGGGAAAAGAAGTACTTTCAGTAATGGTGGACACGATGTATTATTACCAGGTGAAAATATAAAGGGCTTATGGAAGTCACCACCACCTAAGCATCAGACTTTAACAGGTACATCTTCAGCAGCCCCAATAGCTGCTGGGATGCTTGCCTGTATGAAAAAGAATACTCTTTCATGGGCAGAAGCTAAGGTATTGTTAAATACATGGGAGTATAATAAAAAGAAAGATGGGGATAAAGGATAAGATAGAAGAAATTAAAGATGGAATTACCCTGGTTAGTTGGGCCCTGTCTTTGTCAATTGGGTTTATGAGCTGGATGATTTACAATATTATTCATGATAAAAAGAATTAAAGATTTTATTTATGTGTTATTTAAGAACGAGTCTTCGTGGGAATATAAGAAATATATTTTATGGAGAATTATCTTCCGTGAAAGGGAAGATTTTTGGAATTATAAATAATGGCAAAGCGAGGTAGAAGTGCAAGACAGAAAGGGCACGGTTTCGAAAGAGAGATCGCTCAGTTATTTAGAGAATTGGGATGGACGCAATGCCTCACAAGTAGAAATGAAAGCAAGACGAAAGATGATAAAGGCGTTGATTTATGCTTCACAGACCCTTGGAATGTACAGTGTAAAGCAGTGGAAAGCCTTTCCCCCAGTTTACATGTCATTATTAAAGAAATGCCTCAAGATGATAAATCAAATGTCGTGTTCCACAAGAAAAATAAACAAGGTACTATAGTAGCGATGTCTCTTGAAAGTTTTATAAAGATTATAAAGGAAAGGAGGAACCATGTCGACAAACCTGCAAAAAGCATTTCAACAACTTGACTCTTGCGCTGATTATATAGCAGCTGCAAGAAAGGATTTGGATAACCTTACCAAGAAACTTGATGAGCTTACAGCACAAAGCAATGCTCAAGCCGAAACAATCCTTAAACTCGAAAAAGAACTTAACGAATTGAATATACCGGCTCCTGCCTAAAACAAAGCCCTTATCTTTTGCTATTTTACAGTTTTGTGGACTATCCCAGCGGTTCCGTAAGTAGTTGCAAGCCCAGCGAGGAAAGCTGGTAGTGTTACGACTCCTAAACCTGGAATTGTAAATAATGCAATAGCTGGTAAATGTGGAGCAACGACAAGTCCAATAAATCCAAGTGCGCTTTTCCATCCGTCGAACGGTAGTTTACCTAGTATATTTTTAAGAAACTTTTTCATAATTTATTCTCCTTTATTTTAAGGTCCTAACCCACTTATAAAACGCCCCCAATGTAACGCTATTGAGGCATTTTAAAACTTCTTTTACCTGAGCAATGTTGATGGGCTTTTTCAGCCCTTCAAGTTTAACTAATTTTTCTGCTAATACTGTTATTTTCATAAACCTCCTTTTATTCATTCCAGAATTCATCCCCATTTAGCTGTCTAGCAGGAGAATAGTGGAATTTATGGTCTTTTATATTGTAATAGAACTCTCCCAATAAAATACCCTTCAAAGCTAGATAACACAACCACATTTCTCCCGCAGTAAGTCTACTGTCATCAGCATTTATGGGTTCAAAATCAATGGCAAAAATCAGTTGCTTGTCTTTGATTACATTATTAAATTTATCTTCGTCTCCAACTCCCCAGTCATGAAATGAATTTGTCGTAGATTTTTTTAGAGTCTTGTTATAAGTACCAAGCCTTTTCCCGCTTATGATCTTTATTTTAATTATTTTTTTAAGTGCGTTATTTAGGATAGCTCTTGTGGTTTCTATAGTGCCAGCAGCGTACCCGGCAAGAAGACAATTGGTAAAAGTAACTGGTAAGTCTGCGGCTCTGTGAACAACTTCACCAATCGTAAAATTCCTTGTTTTAAAATTAAACATCACCTGGTTCTCGGACGAACAATTTCCTTTAATTCGGCGAATCCTTTCGTATTCTCTTGTATAACTGTTAGTACTTTGTTTATTAAAGTTTCCATTTTTTCTTCACAAAGTTTATGGGCAGTAAGGGTAGCTTCTATTGAAGTTTTCTGAATCATAGCAGAAGCGTCCACCGCCGTTTTTGTTGCAGCCACAGTAGCCGCCCTTTCTTTTTCAATATGACTTAAAAAAACTATTGTTATAACTATGACAGCTACTGTCGGGCCACCTTGATTCACTAACGCTACTAAGCTTGAAAAATCCATCAATGCCTCTTAATCGGATTATAACATCTTAGACCATCTATTCATTGTAGAAAGTCAGCAATTCCTTACTTCCGACCACATCCATAAGGTCTAGCTCGGAATTATCATAGTCTGAGCTGGAAAGTTTTCTCCATGTAAGATGGTGACATTCAATCTGGGGGGCTAAAAAAGCCTTAATCCCCAGTTTATATAACCTCTTAAAAAAGCTATGGTCTTCAGAGTGTGGAGCAGTTGCTGTAAAAGGTCCTTCCTTAAGCTCTTCATAAATCCTTTTATAAACTTTCTTCTTAACCAGGAGACAACCCGCCCCAGCGCTCCCTATTTCAATTAAAACTGCTTCCGGGTCATAATCCCCAACCCTTGAAAACATTAAAGATTCATCAGAAATACCTTCCTTGTAAAAAGGATTTATCTGATAAACAACTGGACCATGAGGTGGATTTCTAAAGTTATAAAGCCCGCTTAAAACATCGACATTAAACTTCCCCATTGTTGATAACATTCTTGCAACAATGTCGGGCTCAAAAGCATGGTCACAATCAAACATTAAAAGCCAGTCACCAAGTATATGATGTACCATCTCATTTCTTGCATGTGCATGAAATGAGTTTTGAGTTCTTGTATAGTGAATAGTTTCGTCTGAGCCTAAAAGATATTCGTTATTAAACTGAATCATCTGTGACCATGCGTGAACAAAGGGTTCAGGAATAGTTGGGACACCACCCAAATACGCCACCGTGCCTATAAATCTTTTATTACCAATAGATGCCGTCATACTGCCCCTCTCTCTTTAATTAAACTAAAGTCTGCATAAGGCAGAAATAAATCTAAAGCTTTTTTTAGCAAAGCCCTGCGATTCGGGAATGGCATTATTTCGTTTTCTTTAATATAGGCCTCCAGTTTCTTAGCAAGGCTTTCTATCTCTACCAAAATTAAAGTTGCCCAACTTGTTTCTAGGCGACTTACCTGAAATTCATATCTTTGAGCTTTGTAACTAAAAATCTTTTCTATACACACGGCACAAAAACCTTGCAAGCTGTCTTGAGCTTCCTGTAGTAACTTATCAAAAATCGTTTCTTCCTTACTTGTATTATATTTATCAATCCTCCACTCGGACTCTTTTATCCAGTTATAAATATACTCATCTGCTTCGCTAAAAGTTTTAATATCCAACTCGCCATCTAGAGCAAAATGTTTAAGCCGTTTTGTTATTCTTATCAAGTCATTTAAACTCATAATTTCCCTCTCCTTATCTGCATGTGAGCCCCCATCCGTTTTCAACAAACCCATAGTTAATAAGCTGAATTATATCTACCTCAACTTCTATAGACTGTAAAAGGAGTATCATCTTCTTTAAAGTTAAAGGGTTTTTATGGAAGATGCTAATGCCTGGTATATACTCAAGATTAATATTAAGTCCGGGATGCTGATCAATCAACTCTCTGTCATCTTCTGGGAAAGTTATTATAATTTTCCCGCCCTCATCAAGGCATTTCTTTGCCTCCTTAACAGACGAAAGGATATCGTCATTATGCATATGTTCTAATATATCTCCGAGTACAACCGTGTCAAACCTCCCGTACAAGTCGGGTGGTAGATTGCGAGCATCAGCTATTATGTCAACCAAATTTACCTTGCCAGTCCCGGGATCTACCGCGCAGATATCAAGATTCACAGCCCCGTATCTTTCTTTAAGTTTACCTGGGTCGTCACCACAACCAATATTTAGTATTCGCCCTTTGACCTTTTCTTGCTGGAAAGGAGTTTGTCCGTAATAGGTCATGCCAACACCGGCTCTTTCTTTTTAATTTCTATTTGGCTTGGAAAATCGTACTGTTTTTCAAAGTCAGCTCTTCTGCCTTCAGCTTCGCAGATCCATTGTTCTGTCATTACCTGCCAATCGAAACGCTTTCTTGCAAACTCCATCATCGGTTTTCTGATTTGATTCTGGATATCAAATCTAGTACCCATCCTTATTACTTCACCTACAAATCTTGCTCTTGTAAGCGGGTCTTCATAAGCGTCTCCGTATATAGGAACTCCGTAATGAACATTCTCACCAAGCGCATAGACTGGATTAAAGATTGGAATTGCTCCACAGCCCTGTGCTTCCATGCAGGTTATACAACTTGTCTCCCAGAAGTTTGTTTGATACATCCAAAATCCTGAAGTAAGCCAGTGTTGATAAAGTTCCTTTTGGCTAACTCGTCCGTGCCAATGCACGCCTGGAGATTTTAAAAGAATCTCAAGTTCTTCTATTTTACTTTTAGCCCACGGTAATTTACTTAAGTTATTGAATCCGTAAAAAGCATGAAGCTCAAGCTGGGGGACAAACTCTCTTGCTCTCAAGAAAGATTGAATAACATACTTTAGCCCTCTATCTGGACTTGAAGTAAAAATCATTTTATAGGGATTTCTTTCTGGAATCCCTTCTTTTTCAACCTCTTCAAGTAAATCTACTTTTAGTCCATTTGAAGTAAGCCACATTCTGTCCCCTATGTCTGGGTACTTTCTCATAAGATCATAAGCATGTGCCTTGCACAGCGTTATGTGTTTATCAAAAGCTTTCACCCTCTCTGGAGTTAAATCCTGGTAATAGTAATCCTGATATAAGAGCCATTTCTGCTGGTCTTTTCTTGTTAAATCAAAATTGTCTATAGCAGACGGTGCTCTGTAGATAATCCAAGTTCCCGATAAAGACCAGTCAACTTCTTCAATTCTATACCACTTAGTATTTTTCCACTCACCTGGGCAGTCATCTGGAATTGGTGCATAGGTAATTACTTCATGTCCCCTGCGAGCTAACCGCCAAGCCATTTCCACATGGCTTGTTTCAGAACCTCCTATGCCTTGCTCTACACTATTTCTCCAGTCCCAATTTTCAAACTTCACCGGACTATAAAATATAAATCTCATATACTCTCCCTTACTCGTTGTTTCATACCAACGCCACTTCTGGAAACGGAAAAATCCACTTAACCGGATAATCCTTATTCCTGCTTAAAATCTCCTCTTTAAAATGCCAGGGCATTACCAGAAAGTATTCTGGGTTTAAACTCTTAGCTTCTTCCTCGCTGATAATCGGGATATTTGTACCTGGTGTTACACACCCGTATTTATCCGGGTTGACATCACAGATAAAAGGAATGTCAACTGGCGTAAGTTCACAGTGCTGAAGCACGACATTACCCTTCGTGGATGCTCCGTATCCAAAAATATTTTTACCCTTAATAGTTTCTTTTAAAACTTCTTTATGTTTAGCAATTTGATTTCTGTAATAACTTAAGTTAATAGGCGGGTCTTGTGGGTATAAACAGTGAGCAGATTCCTTGGTAAAGAAATATAAGATACTACCACCATTAGTTTGGTTAAAAGAGGCTCTGGCTAATTTAAAACCAACGACCTCTGCCATCTGCTTTATGTGAGCTGCTGAAAAATAACAAAGATGTTCATGGCAGATAAAATCGTATACCCCCTGGTTTATAAGCCAGTTTGGATACTGCATTTCCATTACCCACAACCCATCTTTTACAAGGCAATCGTAAACATCCTGCATAAATCCAAAAGGATTTTCTAAATCATAGAACATGGCAAAAGAAGTTATTACCTGCACTTGCATAGGTAATAGATCCTTTCGGAAAAACTCTGGATATAAAATTACCTCAGACGAATAGTCGTTCTCAAGCTTATCTATAATAGGGTCAATTGCAATCCTTCCCCCCGTTTCTGTGCTTGAAAAGTTCTTCAAGAAAGTCCCGTCATTAGCTCCGATATCAACGATAAAACTACCCCGTTCAAACAGGTTCAAAGATTTGATAATTTCTGCAATATCTTTTAAGTGCCTTACCATCGACCGATTTAAGGAAGATTTGTAACCATAATTTTTGCCGTATAAGATAGAAGGTTTTACAGAATCTTTAAGCTGTAATAATTTACATTTACCACATTGGGCAAGATTGAGTGGAGCTTTTAAAACATCTTCGCCCAACTTTGGGAAATAGCCTGTTAATGCCTGTAAGCCAAAGTCAAAAACTGGATAGAGATCCTCGCTTTTACAAAGCCTACATTGAGTGATTGTTGTTACCGACATGTATCTTTCTGGAGGATAACTTTTATTATACTATGTTGCTAATATTCGCCAGACAGTGCTAGTGCTATCATAATATAGAATTGCCGATGTAAGAGTAGCTACAGTGACATCAGCCCCTGTTCCTGTTGTAATTCTATTGGCAGCTGCCGAGCTAGCACTGTTGTTTGAGAGTACTAAAGGTTGTGCTCCTACATTAATAATTATAAGAATTCTGCCCTTAAACCCACCGGTCATTCCAGTTATTGCCCGACTGGCATCTGTTGAGATTCTTAGAACTGTATAATTGCCAATGGCGTAATTATTTTGTGCTGCCGTTAGTTGCGCTGGACTGTTTTCAGTAATGAAGTTCTGCCAACGGGAAAGAGATAATAAGCTGGGAAGATTGTCCATTTATAAACAATTACCCGATCTACTCCCTGGATTACCAGTTACAGTATTATTGTCAGTTAATGTAAGAGCATTAGCAGTTGAATCTGCTCTGCTTCCACTTGCTTCTCCTAAATCCCACCAGCCGGTAAATAATGCTTGTTCTGCTCCTGTTAATTGACACCAACCTTTAGGAACACCGGCATTATAGAGAGAAGTTATAACTGTAGTACTTAATTTAGATTTTGCAAAGAAAGCACTTTGCATTCTGCCATCGTGAAATAATGTTGGAGCACCAGAGATTACAGCACCAATTAAAAAACCAGCAGTAGTATCAATAGGTACTCCAGCACCAGTAGTTACTGAATCTACCGTCCCATTATTTACACTTATTCCTACTGTATTAGCTACCGAATCATGAAAACCCTGGACAAAATACCATGTGGCTGTAGCAGGAATACCTAGAGTATTAGCTACGGCGGTTCCTATTGCTGCTGTTCCATCGTAAACAAGGAATTGGAATCTATCAGAAGTAGAGGAATATTCTAAGACATACTCTCTTGATCCTGCAACATTATACTTGGTTATAAGTTCTCTAAATGCTGTTTTGCTGTCTAAATAAACCCAGCAACCAACATTAAAATCAATATCACCAGTTGATAGTAATGCCTCGTCTGCTCTAGAAAGATATTCACTGGTAGCTGCTGTAAATTGAGAAGCGTTGGTGTTTACTGCAACAGTTGTAGTCCCCGTAACTCCACACCCCATCATCATCATATTATTTGCCATGGGACTCCTTATGCGGCCACGAACCCGTTGATTGTCAATGAATGAGTTGTGACTGTAGTTGAAGTTATTGCAAGCAATGTATTGGCAGTCAGTGCTATTGGATTTTTTGGACTCCAAGCAGCACCACCATTAATTGCTGGATAACATTCCCACTTAACAGCACCAGCCGAACCATCAAGTAAAGTTACATTGCCAGCTACAGCCCCATTAGATAAGAATATATCTGTGATGTATAGCTTCAAACCTACCCCAGGAGCGGTTTTTATAGTTGCATTGGTTTGAGCAGCAGCATAATCAACGCTTGCACTCCAGAAAAATGGATGTGCTGTTTGAACATACTGAATACCAGATAAATCACTTATTGCATTTACTCTATCAGCTTCTGCAGCATCTGTTTGTGGCGCAGTACCATCGAAAGCGTATGCCTTGTAACCTATTTTTACTGGCGCACCTGCATCTACAGCATCATGCGCTCTGTTCCCAATATTTCTTTGCGAACCTTCGGTGTCAGTTGCAAGGGCAATATAATCACCGTCTGCTGCAAGCGCTGTGTTTGCTTCATTTGAAACACCTAATACAAAGACCCCAGTGTCACCGGTAGTATGTGCTGCGTCTTCTGCCTTACCAAGATTTGCAGCTGCTCCTCCTGGTGTTACGGTAAGAATATCGACTTGAGGATTACCTGCGCTATCAACTGAAATAGGAGTATAATCCAGGTTCGTTCCTGATAAAGCAGCATTAGCATCGTTTCTAACAGCTAAGACAAAAGCTCCTCTATCTCCAGTGGTATGAGCAGCGTCTTCCAAATAATCAAAGTTTGTTTCAACGGTTGCAGTAACATTTGTGCTCATGCCAGCATCAGGACATGTTAGTAAATTAACCGTTGCTGTACCAGAAGTATAGTTATCAATCCTAAGCCTTACTTTATGAAGACCGGCGCAATTTGCAGTCCAAGCACCTGCTGCGGTAATCGTTGTGACAGCTGCACCGCCAGCGATCGGATTAATACTTAAAGTAAACCAGTTTATATTATCTATAGTTGCTTCGGGGGTTATATCTGCGGTAAAAGTTCCACGAACATCAATTCCTATTGTTCCGTGTTCAAGAACATCGAGAGCAATATTTGCTTCATCCGCTGCTAAGGTCCCGTTTTTTTGCCTGTATGGTGCTGTCATTATCTTTCTCCTTTTGTTATTATACTAAATCCTTTATATGTAAGTTTCCATTTTGAAGCTTTGACAAGTAACCGTACTTGCTGCAAGTGCATTAGTCCATATCCATGTAAAATCTATGAGTTGAGCCGCAGTAGTATCTATTGTAATGTAGCTTGCTGGTAAAACATAACTTAGGGGTTGATAATCAGCATCTACCACAAAATCCATATGACCTCTCCCATCTGTAGTTCCACTGGCTCCAGCAGTACGCACGGTGATTACATATCGAAGACTCCATCTTTTAGCTGTTGAAACAGTAAAATAACCAGTAGTTGGAACCGTAATATTACTAATTTCATCGGTACCAACAGTTCCAGTATTCCTGATTTTAAGTCTTACTATTGCATTGTTTGTATTATTATCAGTAGACATAATGCCATAGGCTTCAAGCACAATTACTGAGCCTGCTATTAAAGTATTTGCTGCAATCGTAAGTGATCCAACTCCACTACCTATTAAAGTAGCTTGGGTTCCTGAATTAGCTATTGTTACTGCTGCGGTAGAAACATATTTTTTTGGACTCGCTGCATCCACATAAGCTTTATTTGTCAATTGACTTGCTGTGGTTGCTAATGTTGTGCAAATAGGAACTGCTGTAAAAGTAGCAACACCAGTAAAAGTACTTGTCGCATCTGCTGTAAAAGCACCAGCCGATCGTATAGTTGAACTCCCTACTACAGCCCCAGTAAAAGTAGTAGCTGCATCTATTGTTGCTGGAATTACTTGCTTCCAAGCAGCGCCATCGTACATTTTAAGTGACGGTGAAGTCGTTGATGTTGTATCAATCCATGTGTGATTCGCTGCTGGTGTTGGTTGTGTTGGTGCTGAAGTACCAATATGGAAACCGTTTACAGGAACAAAAATAGTACCGTTTGCCCTGTTAAGCCTAAGCCCTCCTGCTACTGTTGTATCAATCCAAAGATTCCCAGAAGTTACAGCCGGGGTAGATGTTTGCTGAAGGATACCGCCAGTACTTAAACTATCAAACTTGTCATCAGTATATTTTTTAACAGAGACTTGCAAATCAGTCGTTGGTGCTGCGTAGACAGTTCCCACCACAGGATATGAACTGAAAGTTTTTACACCTGTAACTGTTTCAGCAACCGTACCGGTTAATTTAACTCCTTGTTGATAGGTCATCCCGTCATTAGCACTTGCTCCATCTGCAAACTGAACCTGAGCTAATGTAGTTGCAGCGTCTCCGTAGAATAACCAATCGGTAGTATTCCACCTTAAATAGGCGTCAGCACCAGAACTGCCTCTCTCCATGCGGACATCGCATGTTGCGGCAGCTCCAGTATTATCTGAGTCGATTAGAACGAAAGTGTCTGAAATTCCAAAACCACTAGTAAATGCAATATGTTTAAATGTATTAGTAGTACCTGTCCAGGTATTACTAGCAGCAAGTAATGGAGTTAATAATTCAAGAGCGGTGACTTGGCTAATAGTAGAGTTTAAAGTAGTTCTAAGGCTTGAGAAGTTGCTATTAAGCGTAGTATGGCTTATCGTATCCTTATTATAAAAGGTGGTTAAAGCTGATTCTGATAATTGACTTACTGTTATTGTTGCCATTAATCTAGGTTTCTCCTTAGCGAATTAACTCGTCTTCTACGATTCATTATAGCTTTTGGAGATTCAAATCCTTTTTCATTTTTCTTCTTCGTGAGAAGATATTTCCTGATTTCCATATTATTTAATCCCATATCATGAAGGATTTCAACTATTTCCTGCATTCTTTCGTCATCTCCCCTTTTGTATGCTTCGTAGTACTTCTTCTTATACCCCGTCTTTATAGACGAGCTTAAAGAATCAAGCACTTTATCTTCTCCAAACCTGTCTTCTTCCAGCCCTTTGGCTCTTATGAGCGATTTAATACTAGCTTCAGACGGAGCTTTGCCTTTTTCTAAAAATCTTTTAGCACCAGCTTGAGTTGTGTTTTTATTATATATAGCCAAATCTTCTGGGAGTGTACCAAGATTTCTTTTTATTTCTTTTCCTAGATCAGTCGGAAAAGAATCTCTACCAACTTTTCTTTCACCCTTCTGTAAGGCATCTGCACTTTTAAGTATTTCACTTGTCTGACCAGCGCCTACACCAATCTCAATTCCCTTTCCTTTATAGGAAGGTATTGGCAAGAATCTTGCAGCATCAGCAACCCCAGCTGCTTTTTCAAGACCAGAAGCATCTTTATCACCGATTTTTGAAATTCCTTTTGTAGCTCTTGATACACCCTTTAAGATAGGAGCATTAGCAACATTAAAAAAATCACTAGTCTTCCCACCAGCAAGTGGTGCTGTTGGATCTAGATAACCCGTAGTGCCGCTAAAATCTAAGCCAAGAAATCTTTTTGGTATATTTCCCCACTCGTCTAAAAGCTCAAGCTTATCTTCCCAGTCTCTATATTGATCTGGTGCAACATTTTGGAATGTCACTGCAAGTCCTGCCGGGATAACTAGTGTGAGTGCTTTTTTAGGACCGCCTATTAGCCCCTTTACAAGGAAATATGTTCCTAGAGCACGGCCTGCTTCTGCAGCTTCCAGCTTATTGCCTTCATTAATTGAACTAATTAAATTGTAAAAAGTATCTTGAGCGTAGCCAGCTTCTTTTATTGGGAAGTTTAAAAACGGAAGTAGATGCTTGAAGAAAGGAAAAGTTTCATAAGCTGGCCTGTTACTTTGTGTTCTGGCAAAGTTTACAGTTTCATTCATCCTTATACCCTCAGTAAACATTGGTTGTAATAATTGATTAGCAAGATTCATATCTCCGGATTTTCTAACAGCCTGTATCTGAGCAAGTTTTTGTAATAACACCTGCTTATCTCCACCTACCTGTTTGAGCATTCCACTTATTACAGCAAGTGGTTGATTTAAATATAATTCTGGAGATTGAAACGCATCAATTACAACTCTTTTACTAACGCTATCTGCATAGTCTTTAAATAAATCATTTAAAGCTTTCGCTTGAGCATTTAAATTTGGTGCTCCTTTATCTCCGCCAGTAAACCTAGCTAGATTTTCCTGAAATGCTTTCTTTAATGAAAATCCTTGTATACTTGCAGCCTGATCACTAAGTCCTGTCTGAACATCAAACTTAGCAGTGCTTGTTCTTTTTAAATCAAGTTCATCTAAAAAATCAGCAAGCAAAGATCCTTTACCCTTACCTAAGTCATCGTACATTTGAATTAATAAATCAACAGAAGAAAGATAGTTCTTGGTTCCGGCTTCTCCCCACAAAAACTGAAGCGTCTGTGTCATGTTTAAAAGCCCGGAGCTAACATTCATTCTTAAAGACTGTTCAACAAAGTTTCTCATACCAGAATCTATAAGACGACCTATTTCACCGGGATCATAAATATCTTTAATATTTTTAATTATTCTTTCTGAAGCATTTGCAATGTCATGCCTTCCAATATCTCTTGCTGCCTTAATAAGACCATCTTCCCCTTCAAACTTCGCTTGCTCGATTACATCATGTAATATTTTTCTTCTTACACCTGTTGCATAACGCATCATTAATTCGGGGATACTGATAGATTTTAATTCAGAACCTTTAGCACGGCTGTATAAAAAGCTTGGCGGGTCAGTACTTTTAGTGCCCCTTGCCAGATGTGCCCACTGATTCAAATCTTCAAAGTGGGGAAGATATGCAGCCAGCATTCTTTCATCTATCCCAAGAAACTTACCAGATTCTTTAAAAAACTTTGCAGCAAGAATGGTAAATGTCTTTGAATCTTCACTCATTGTTTCCCAGATTTTAAGAGCTTCTTGGGCTCTTAGCGGGTCAAATCCCTTTATTGATTTGCCGTCAGCATCAACTACTGATAAATCAAGATTCTTAAAATTATTATTTACAATATCAAGAGATTTAATGGCATCAAGAACAGCGGCTACTTTAGGAAATTCTTGTGGTACAAGATTTATCTTTGACATTGCAGTCATATACTTGTTTTCGACCTGAGAGAAAAACATTCTGGCTTTTACTTCACCACCTAAAATAATATCTGCAACATCTTTTAACTTCATATTGTTCCAGGTAAAATCTTTTGTCTTTTCTAAAATCTTCCTTGGCTCAAGATGAACCTTTGCACCTATAGTCCTTGCACCTTGAGCTATTCTTTTAGTTAGTTCAATAAGTGGATTTGATGAAATCATAAGAGGACCACCCTTAAACTTCGTATCTTCTGATTTTTTCTTTACAGGTTTTAAGCCTTGCTTTTTCAGCACTTCTTTTTTATTGGTTAGTGTGCTTTTTTTATTCTGAACTTTTTCTTTTGTTTGTTCAAAGATTTTCTTGCCTTCTTTAGCTACAGCTTTTTTAGTTGGCATCTTAATAGCCTTGTTGCCTTCGATGGATTCTATACTGTTTACAGCACGAGCTGTCCCATCTTCTTTAAGTGCAAAAGTTGGTTTCGTATTTCTAGGCTTAGCTGCTTTAAGTTGATCCAAGTGCCATTGCATCGTTATAGGATTTGGTTCTTGTTGTGCTTCAACCTTACCGTAAGATTCATCAAGAACTCCTGGCTTAGCTTGCACCTCTGCCGTTTCTTGAGCAGCTTTATTAATATTAAACTGTGCTTGATCTGGAATGGCACTTCCTTTAATATTCTGATCCCTAGGCATCATAACTGGTTCTTGTTGAACAGGAGCTACTTCTGGCTCTTTTAAAGGAGTCATAGGTTGTTCACCACGGACTCCAGGCTGAATATCTGCAACTTCTTCTGCCGCCGATTTAATTGGAGCAATGTTAGTTGCTGTTTTTAAAACATCGTCAGGAGTTCTTAAGCCGGTCTTTAACTGTGGCTCTAAGTCTGGAGATAATAATTTGCCAGTAACTTCAAGTTCTGCCTTTGGAGCCACCTCACCCCGTATTTGGCTTCGTATTTGATTTGTTAAAACATCACCCTCTATATCTGCTTTTGATTTAACTCCCCGAATATCAGCATCTGTTTTTGGAGATTTTAAAAACTTGCTACCAAGAATTTTTGCTCCTCCCAGACCAACCGCTGTAAGTGCGCCTGAAGCCGCAGCGCTTGTTCCAAGTGTTAGCGGATCTACATCCTCATCCCTTTTTACAGATTCACTTATTGCAGATTCAGCACCACCAATTGCTGATTGCGCAACATTACCAGCAATGCCTTTTACTGGTAGAAGTGGATATAATGCTTTTGCAATCTTCGGTGCTTTTGTCAGCCCTTTTAGAGCAAGTCCACCACCTATATAAGCTGGTATTGAACCAACTAATTTTCCGGCATTTCTATATTGTGATTCTTCTGAGCTTATTAACGGAATTGCATCTTCAATTGTTTTTCTTATTGGAGGCGCTTTGGGAATTATTCCGCGAGTTGCCCAAGAGCCTGTGTTCCATAAATCTTCTACAGTGCCAGGAACTGCACTGGCAGCTGATTCAACAGCAGTTGCTCCTTCTTTAGCTAGTTCAGTACCAACGCTTTTAATTGACATTGGCGCATGTAAATCCGTAAACTCTGCTTTGGCTTTCAGTTTGTCTGGAGTGTTATTTTTTTTGCCAAAAAGTTCATCAAAATAACCCTCAGCAGCTTGCCTTTTTCTGGACAAAGAAAGATTCTGGTACTCAGGGCTCTCGGTAAAATATTCAAAATCCTCAAGGGTGGGCATTATCGTCCTCCCAGCAATTTCCTTTTCTTAGCAGCTTCTACTTGGGCTGCCCAAGGGCCGGTTCCCCCGACACTGCCAGCATCTCCACCTAGCGTAAAGTAAGCAGCATCAGTTTTTCTTTCCTCTGAGCCAGTTGCACCAATTTGCTGAAGTTTATATTTATTATCCAAGGCACCAATTTCTTTATTTTGATTAAACTTTTCCATCGTAGGGCTTGGACCTTGTGGTCCTGTAAACGGAGCGGTAATAGGACGCACTACAGGTTTTTGATTTAACCCCATCTCATACGGCTGCGGTTCTGAAGTTGGAGCAATAGGTCTTTGTTCGCGCATACCGCTACCTTGATCCTGAATAACACTCATGGGTAAATTATATAATTCTGCTGCAGCTTGAATATTTTTTTGATAAAAAGCTTCTCTTGCAGCTTCGTCTGTTATATTAAGTGCATGTTCCCTTAGATCCATGTCATACTCTAAGAACTTAGCAATTCTTTCTCTCTGATCAGTTAATGAAGTGCTAGCGTTACCAGCTCCCCTACCTTCTCTTGCTGTCTGCCTCGTAATAAGTGCCTTGCTTATTTCATCTGGATCATCTGCAAGCCCGCCAAAAAGTTTTCTGTCTTCATCACTAAGTCCAGAAAGAATATCCTGACCACGCCTTCTCTTGCGCCTTTTTTCCATTCCTTCACCAATGCTAGTTGCTGCATCTCTAAGACCACCGAAAGCATCATATTTGACTACTTGTACCATTAAGCAGCTCTCCTTGTTTTAATTTTCCCGGATACAGAATTAAAAGCTCCTGGATTTCCAAGAGCAGCTCCAGCCATAGTTCCACCGGCAGATACTAAATCACTAAAGATTGAACTGTCTGAAACCGGAACAACTGTATTATTCATAAAGCTTTCCATTATCTGACGCTTTGTATCCTGATCTGCCTTCGGCATTAAGTAACTAATTAAAGTTAATAACTGTGTTTGCTCAGCTAGGGATGGTGTCTTCTGGAATGTTCCTTCTTGTAATTCTGCTGGTTTTGGAACATTACTTGGGAACTGTGGAGCACCAATCTTGCCCAAAGTATCTACACCTGCATTTTGCCTACCAGCTATTGAATTTCTAATATTCTGTTCTTCCTGAGCAAGTGATCTAACCAATCCCCTGGCGTCAAGATTGCTTGGTCTTTCAACATCATTTTCATAAATCTGTCCTTCAAGACTTGAGTTGAGCATCCCTTTACTTTTTAAATTCATTCTATGAGCATTTGTTCTTTCTTGCATAGCTCTTTCAATAGCTTCGAGCTGCTCGCCTCTAAAAGCATCCATGCCTCTTGTTACTTGAGCTTCTTGTTCTGGCGAAGTTTCACCAACGCCGGGAATCTCTCTACCCAACCCTTCGGCTGCGGCTGCAAATGTTTTCCCTTGCGTTTGTTGTGATTGTAAAATCAGGGGAAGAATTTGTTTAATGATATCTTGAACACCTTCGTTAACAGTATTCACTGTTTCTGTTTGATTAGTGATATTTTCCTGATTGCCAGCAGGTTCATTAATTTTTAAATTACTTATAAAATCACTCTTTTTAAAAACTACATTCCACCCACCGTTTTTACCTTTTATAACCTGTGGACGGATTTGTTGCAAATTAGGATCTCCGCTTTGTGCAAATCTTTCCTGGACACCTTTTGCATAAGCATCAGCTTGAGCCTGTGAATTAGCAGTTTTACCAAAGTTTTTAAATGCAAATCCAGAACCATCTATAGAACCATTTTTTATTCCGTCATCATTTAAAAATTGTTTAATAGTTTTTGGAGCTTTCCCTGATAATATTTCTTTTTTTGATTTACCGGGGGAGAAAGACATTGATGTTCCGCCACCAGTATCTATGTTACTCGCGGTTGAGCTATGCCCTACGGTAGGAAATGTTTCGTTAACAAACTGATTAACATTGCCAGCATCGGGTTCTACTTTCTCAGTCTGAGGACCAACCAACCCTTGTTGTCTTATCGTTCTTGTAATGTCTGGCTTCGGAACAGCAGTTTCTGCTCGTGGAGTAATATTAGCTCCTGAAACCTGGGCGTTAGGACCAAGATTATCTATCGGTGCTCCACCTGGACCAAAAAGTTCTCCAGTCACATCATTGTATCCTTGCCCTGGATGAAGCTGTATTTGATTACTTGCTGGTTGATTAGCCGCTCTTGTCTGCGCATTTACAGCAGCAAGTGAAGATGGAACAGGAGTGTATCTTCCAGTCTTTGGATTTAAAATCATAGTAACCCCGTTATGAACACGAATATTCTCTTTCATACCAGTTTGTATTCCTGTTAATGGATCGGTGTTATACATTCCACCAGTATCAGCAAAGGTTGTTTCAGCAGCTTTCAATTCATCATCATTAAAATTTTCATTAGCAAAAAAAGTTGAGCCGGGAGTTGCTGTAGTTCCCATTGGATTTCTTTCAGTGGTATATCTTCCACCAGACTGACCCGAGTTTGGAGTTTTTTGAATATCAACACCACCTTGTTTTGAAACTCCCTGCGGTAAGGTTTTTGGCAAAGTTGGCTTTGGCACTTTTGGAGGAGTATATACACCACCTGTCTTATTAAGTGCCCCACCCTTACTTACATCAATATAAGCACCTGCTGTTTGAGCCGGATTGGTAGTTTTAGTAAATCCACCTCTAGCTTGTAGCTGCGGCGGGTTTACCGTTGGTACATTCGTTCCTGGATTTGGTAATGAGGTTGGTGGTCTTGCGTTTCCTACTTGCGGGATTCCCGACTGTCTGATCGTTGACAAGTCCAACGACGGAGGCCTGATAGGTGCCAGTGTCGCTGGTGTTGGATTTTGCTGCGGGGTCTGTGTTCTTACTCTTTGTGCTACTGATACCATCTACTTGTACTCCTTCAACTCGCTTCTTAAAGTGATTTCCGAGTACCTCTATATATTTTACCTCTACTTCATCATGATTCGGTAAAGCATACCAATACACCCGTAAAATATCATCCTCAATAGACTCGTGACTTACATCTTTCTCGCTAAAAATTAAATGCGCTGCTATTAAGCCTCTCTTATCACCATCCTTATAAATGAAGGTATATAGACTATCAAGCAGAATCCTTTGCCAGTCTAAAGAATCTTTAAATACTGGCTTTGAAAATCTTGTGTTAATTTTATTTAAAGCTTGATAAAAGTCTGGATTATTTCTTACAATCTCGGTAATTAACTTATGGTCAGTACGGTCTTTTAGTTTTAGTTCCATTATGCTCCTGTCCCCAACACTTTCCATTCTACCCCTAAATCATAGAGAATAATATCTTCAGTACTACTATTATGAATAAACTTAATTGTAAGTGCTTTTCCTACAGTACCGCCTGACAGTGGAAATCTTACTCCCTTACCCTGATAACCAGCGTCTGAGGAATATGTATCCGTACCGATAATAGCTTCTCCTAAAGGAGCACCGATTTGTACCGGCAAGTCGATATTAGTACTTCCTGTCTCTCCATTATCCCAAGCATGATCAAGTTTAATAGTTGCCCCAGTTGTAGATTTGTAAATTATCCAGTAGGCACTTGCTTGTTTATTAACCCCGTTATAACCAAAATCGTTTGGAGGAAACTCGTACTCAGACTGAATTGCACTACTGTTCAAATAACTGGTTCCAGTGTACTGATAGATAGTGTCGTAAATCGCAATAAAGATATCATTCTTTGGAGGAACTACAACCATCGAATCAAATCTTGTTGGAGTTCCACTAAACTCTTCATCAATACTCCATGGAGTTGTTTTTGGCTTTGCCCTCCTGCCAACTTCATAATTAAACTTCCAAATTTTATCCCGATACATATGAGTTCTGTATCTTGGAGTAAGCATGTAAAGAATACCTTCATGTGGAGAGTTTACAAGTTCTCCTCGTGCCATACCACCAATGCCTATTGAATCCAAATCCTGCTGAATGTCAAACGATAATTCTCCCGGTCTTGTCTGATCAAAATCTTCTGATAATTTAATATCAAAAAGTCCATAGCGCGAATAAACAAAATGTTCATTATTGGATTTATTTACCGCCATCCTCGGAGCGACTGTACCAATTTTACTATTTACCCATTTAAAATTTAAAGGATCAGTAATTCCAAGGATAGGAGTATTTTCTCCAGCTACTCTTCCAAAACCGTTTTGTGTATATAAAATAAAACCACCTGTTATAGGTAGTATTGCAGTAAAGGGAGTAGTGACTGGATAGTCGGCAAAAAACGGAACATCTAAAGGCACTGGAGTGCCGGCATTGTCCTGAAAATCGGTTGTATCATTAGCCTCTGAGAAAAATATTCTTCCTCTAGTGGAGTTAATATAAACCATTCTCATTCCACTAAAAGCACAATCATGAGGAAATGGTTCTGTCGTAGGATTTGCAGCTTGTGTATAAACGCTTGATACCTGAGCGCTGTTTGTTGCGGTATAAACCGGAGGCCATGTTGTTGCTGCTGTGGTAAATCCATTATAGCGAAGCGGAGCATTTACCCCGTCTGTAATGTGCATAAGCCCTGCATTATCCTGCGCGTATTCTGGATTTTCCCCAAGATTTAAAATATTGTTTTTTATAATTGCAGTTGCTCCGCTCGTCGGGTCAACCTTTGTTAGGTAAGGATAGTTATAGCTCATAATGTCGTAGGTATAATCAGAGTTTTCGTAAAGCATTAATTTTTGGATTGGAGATAAAAGTTTTTTTACTTCGGTCAAGCCTCTCGATTTAGCGACACCACCCTGTAAATTAAGGATGACATTTCTCATTTTTCTTGTTTGATTAGCCGGTAATAGTATCTGCCCTGCCCTTGTATTTAATCCACCGTTAACAGTTGCAAAGCTCCATATACCACCTGTCGGTTTTCTGGGCATTAGATAAAGTTCCTCATACTGTAACTGGGTGAAAGTCTTACTCTTTGAAGCGCAATTCTTTCTGTTAATTTATTATTGGATCTTGTAATTCTTATAAGTGAATATGGATTGTTCATATTTTCTGTTTCGTTCCAAAGTATTTGTGCATACTCGTGATTCCCTAGCATTCTTAAAAATCTTACCGCAAGCAAGTTTATAAGCAGTGCTCTTGAGGCATCGCTAATGTCAAGTGTAGTTCCGCTTAAAGTGCTTGAAGTAAAAGTTTGTGGAAGGTTTTGATAACCATAAGTAATTGTATAAGTGGCATCACTAGTAGGCCATAGTTTTAAAGATTCGTCCTGAACATACCAATAACTTGGTTTAGCTTGAGTCGCAGGATCTGCAAAGCCGGGCCAGACTTCACTAACCAGTCTTTGTCTTGTTGTTCTTGCTAATCTTGTAAGAGCTGCATCAATTGCAACCCAGTGAATAATATTAGGATTTACCCTAGCTGCAAGTGTGATAGTTGAACCTGCAGCGGCAATAGTCGTTGCAGTTTCTGGCTCGTTCCAACTTGCATCAGGTAAGAGTTGTTCAGTAAGAACATTTATAGATTCAAGAAGAAGATAGTATGCTTTATTGCCGTAGTCACCACTTGTTCCTGCTCTGTTATCAGTCGTAACATCAAAACCCGCCTTTAGGAGGGCTCCATTGATTACATCAAGAGCAGTAAGTGTGCTTGCCATTTATCATGCCTTAGCTTTTTCTTTCTTTTTGCTTTGAGAAAATTCATTATTAGGATCGATTACAGATTTCATTTCATCTAGTTTCGCCTTTGCAATTTCTTCCTTTTTAATTTTCTCAACCTCTTCGGTATTTCGGATTTCTTCCCGGTTTAAAGGAGCAGCCCCAAGTGCAGCTTCTTCCTTTTCCCGCCTCTCAATTAAGGAAATTGTATTTGTATCTTGAATCTCCCCTTCTTTAACAAGTTGTTTTAAAACCCACATTGGATAAGCATCAGCTTGATTCATTCCGGGTTTTGTCATATAGACATCCGATCCGTCTTCCTTATAACAACAACCCATCCTATAACGAGCAGTGTCCATAAACCATTGCCACATCTCTAGAGTGAAGTCATGTGTCTGCACCCTAAATAGTGGATCTGAGTTTGTGTTCCATGCTCTATTTGCAAGATCGGCTGAGCCTTCATGAATAGTTCTTTGATATGCAACATCTTTTGGATTATAGGTTGACACCCGCCCAAAACACATTGGAATTTCACGACCATTATAAGCCTCTACCCAACCACCTTGTCCACAACAAAACGGCATAATTATTTTCCTTTCTAATTAATTACCTATTATGAGGTAGGTAAGCCAGATGCAAATTCTGTAGCATATCCATCCCCGATTTTATTCATCCAGGTATAGGTATAAATGCATGTGGTTTGATCTCCATCATAATTTTCTGGTTGCTTTTCACCAAACCGCTGGATCATAATTTGATATGTATCTTTTCTGTTTGGCACTAAGAACCAGTGACCATTTTGGACACCATCGGATCTTTCAATACTAACTGAGTAACCGCTAACAACAACTTTCTTAGTAGTTGAACCATAGGTAGTTCCTTTACCATCGTTGTAAATTTCAGCGGGCCATCTCAATTGATTTATTTTATTGAAGCTTGTCGGAGAAACAAACATTACTGCTTCTGCATCATCATATTCACTTGTCGTGAGTCCACTAAATGCACCGTTTTCCGCCAGGTAAGTAACTCCGGTTTGGATATTTTCAAGCGAGAATGTAGTGTAAGTTGCAGAACGACCACTGTGTTGCCCGTTGAAATAATGGAGCCCACCAGTTGTATTCTTGCCACCATCTGCTGTTAGTGTTACACCTGCGGTTGATGCAGCTGCTCCACCAAGATTGTTTCTTCTTGAATAGAAGAAAGCTCTTTCGATAATCAATCTTGCCCTGCCATCTAAATCTTTCTTTTGTGATTCAAAAGATGCCTCATTTTCATCTATCCAACTTGGCATTCTTCCGTCAGCAAGAAGATTTGCAATTGGCAATTCATCTTGATAGTTCTGAATGAGATTATGCTCTCTCCCAGAAAATTGAGAATCATCTTTCCCTAACTTTGCTGAACCAATTGCATTTAATGGAATAAGATATAAATAATCATTATCGGCATGAGTTGCAGCAGTTGATCCCATATATGCTCTCGTTACCGTAAGAGTTGTTGCAGATGGCTGAGCATCAATTGAAACCCATTCTGTTCCAATTAACCCTGCCATATAACCAGGCCAGTATTTAAGCGGGTTTGTAGCAGTTGATCCGTCAACTGTCCAGGCTGTAGCAGTTGTGCTTATATTGCCGGACATATTTATCTGATCTCTAAGTCTTGTTAAAATCTTTCTTGCCCAAATCACTTTGGTTGGCATAGATTTTTTCATGACCTTATAACGGTTGAACGCAGGTGTCCCCCTCATTACAATGTCTATTTTTGCTTTTTCAAAACCTGCCTGTAGTGTTTCTAACCTATCTTGCGTTACTGCTGATACCATCTATTTATCTCCTTTTATTTGAACCTTCCTCCTGTTAATTTGCGTGAACGCAAACCATTGCGGACATCCATAATTTGTTCATGTAGCCTTGTCAGCTCATCATAATCTTTGATTTTACCACTAGCAAGTGCCTTTTCTAACTCATCCAGCTTACCGGATTTTACACCTTCTACGGAAATCTCATCACCAAGACCGGTAAGTGACCCCGGCTTAATTGCCTTTTCTTTAATTTCCTCTTTAGCTTTGCCCTTTTCTTCGGTCTCCTCTTCGTTGCTCTCTTCCCATTCCATAGCACCGGCAAACTTCTTTCGAACACCTTCATGAAAATTATCCCAGTTAAACTCACGCTTTTCTCTACGAGCTGCATTAACTTCTATTTGCATAATCTTGTCAGCAAGTGAATTAAAAACATCTTCACGAGACTGTGACCATTTAGCCCCAGACTTTTCTGCAAGCTCTTTTGCCCATGTAAGAGTATTATCATACTCAGCTTCAGCTTCAGCTTCAGCCTGCTTATTTACATCTCTTAAATGTAATTTTTCTTCTACGCTTTTAGCCGTTTCCTCTTTTAGGTTTTGCAAATCCTGAAGTGTAGGCGTTCTTTTAAGAGCGTCTGCTTCTTTTTGTTCCTTTGGAGTCATTGCATCTTTTAAAGATGCTGCAAGATTTGTTAACTTCTGATCCAACGCTGTTTGATTCTCAGCTATTGTCTTTTGATTTTCGTATATCCACCCTTGATCTAATTCTGCTTCTGCCATTTACGCATCTCCTTTGCTAAATTGGAGGATTTCATCTATGAGTTTATCATAAACATCTGACTTAATTAGCTTATAAAGCATTGTTGGATTCACTTCAGCTGTTTCTTTAAATTCCGGCGAAAGTGATCTGGGTATTAAAATATTTGTTACAAGCCATAAGAAGTCATCATTTGTAACTAAATATTGACACACTTGCTTTAACTTATTATTAAAAGCTGTATCATTCTTTTCGTCCTGTAAACGCGCGGCTTTACCTCGCTGCTTTCTTTCCCAACTTCTTAGAATGACCGCACTGTCTGCAGTGTTGCTTACCCTGTTTGCAAATTTAAAAAAATCATTCATCTTTATAAAACTTTACACTCCTTCCTTATTAGTGTTTTCATACAATCCGGGCTCTTCTATTGGAGTATTCCTACCTTCTTCGGTCGGAGACGCACTTGTAGCAGCAGCTACATCTTGAGGAGGCTGCTGCACACTTGTGCCTTGAGCAGCATTAACTCCAATTGGCTTGACTAAATCAACACTTGGCATATTAAATAGTTTACTCGCCACCTTAGCCACTTCTTTTGGATCAAGATAAAGTCCAGCGCTTTGCAAGCGACTTGGCATACCGGGAACCGTTGGAGTATCTAATCGTTCAAAGAACATTTCTAAGTCTAAGAAATCCTGCCTTTGCTCACGCTTAGTAATTTCCCCAGTCGATCCTTCAACAATAATATTGGTACTAAGGATAGGATCAATAATTGCTTCGTACAATTCTTCTTCCGTTATTGCAGGTACTTGCGGCGGAGCAAATGTCATGTCCGGTACAGTCATTGACTGTTGCTGAGTTTGCAGCATTGCCTGCGCTTCTATTTCTTTTTGTTTTGCATCTATCCTTTGTCTTATATTTGAAAAGGTAAGAAAGTTTCTATATAGCGGACAAGGATTAATAATTGTTTGATCCTGTACTTCTATTTCAGTATCTCCAGTTGCAAAAGACCAAAAAGCATCATCTAAAGTTTCCGGATTTTCTTCTTTATATAAATTCCAAATTTCCTTAGCTGATTCTACCTCTATCTGCATATGAAGCTGAGACTGAAGCCCATATTTATAAACAAAGGGCTGAAAATAATTATCATTCTGATGCTCTGCAATATAATCAATTCTTACCTCACCAGATTTTCTTTCTTCAACTGATTGAGTTGCCGTTTTTCTGCTTGATCCCCCGCCTGATTCAGCGCCTTCAAGAAGCTCTGTAATTCCAATTCCTTTTGCTGCTGCTTTTTCCACCCATTCAATAAAAGATAAAAAGTGATCCAGATTTGGTCTTATTTCAAGCTGGCTAATGTCATTCTTATCCTCAACGGGCCACATGACACCAGGAGCTACCTGATAGCTATCGCTAGTTCCTTTAAGTGTAGATTTTACAAGTAGGGGTGGATCTACAGCGACTGCGACTCCTCTTGCTGCTCCGTATGATAAGAGATTCATTAAAGCTTGATATGGAATATATTGCGGAAGCTTGCCTCTGTCATACGGAACATTAGGGAGAGTTGGACCAAAAGTTGAAAATAATAATGGGTTTTGTTCCCTGTTATCAAGTTCAAATACTTTAAGTAAAATATATTTTTCTTCAGGCGTTGTGCCTGATTTATTTACGCCTAATAAAACAATTGCATTTCTTAATTTAAAACTTTGTTTCTTTTCTGTTAATTCTTCTTTTTTATAATCTTTATAATATGGAATAAAATAAGTCCAGATTTCCACTTGTCCAAACGGAACCTGCGAATCCGTTCCCTGGCTATAACTACCTGCATGTCCGTGATCTACATTACCCTCCGGTAATAACTTTTCAAGTTCATTATCCGGTATATCAAGCCTTTCTTCCAGATCACCTATTGGTACTGTCGATTTTACAATCATATTAGAACGACTTGGATCGTCCTTCGGCGGATATAAAGCAAAGTTCCTTATGTTTACAACCTTAGTATCTATAAGCCCAACATCTTTATCGTAATCAAGATTTAATACAGTATTTCCAAATGTTACTGTTTGTTTTTGCCCCTTCGTTAATTTACTAATTGCTTTAATTCTGTTAAATGCTACTGTATAAAAATCCTGCCACGCGTCTTCGAAAATAGAAACAAGAAATGGAAACTTGATTGAAAGCTTCCCCCTATAATCAAACTTGACCCTAAAGAATTGTCTGTTGACCGGGATGCCCACGCGTCTTAAGTGCCCAACCCAGCCTTCCATCATCCTTGCAAGAAGTGGAATATAAAGCCGCATTTCTAAATCACCAGCGTCTAGTTCTTCACCAAACAACTGCTCGGCAGACGGGGAGCCGGTCTGTGACCTTGCTACTAAAAGTTCTTCCTGCGCTACAAATTGCTGATTGATAGCAGCTTCTACCTTACGCCACTCGCCCTCAAGATGATCTCTTGAGAAGAAAGCGGTTTGTTCCAGGTTTATAAGAAACTTAATAAAAGATTCCTGATCTTCGATTTTAGTAATATCGTGATTCTTCATCCTTCTATTGCCTTTAAAGATTCATTACATGCATCTCTTAGTTTCTCAAGTTGATGCTTTTTCTTTGGAAATTCATAATCAATAGACTGTATAAGTAAATCGTTTATAGTCTTATCAAATTTATATGTGACCACCAGAACCCCTGACCAGCATTCAAATATTTTCGTCTTGAAATTACTTGCCACTATACCTGCTGATTATACTATAAGAGCCTTAAAGCCTTTCCTTTTCGTGGCTTAAGCCTTTTTACAACTCCTTCATCCCTCGTGTCAAATCTGCCAACTATAAAAGCTCCACCGAAACTGTCTGCCACATGGTCATACCATCCGTCTTTAAAAAAATCAATTGTCGGCATGGTCTGACCAAACCTTACAATCTCTTCTCTCCTATAACCACCTTCCATTGTTTCTGTTAAATCCTTACAAACTGGATTAAAGTTTAATACCGGTTTTCCTTTTATGCTTCTGTTTAATACTTCATTAACTAAATCAACGCGAGGTTGTATTCTTGAATATTTTCTTGGCTGCGGATGAATTCCACATTCCCACATCACTTGTACTGGCGTTGCTCCACCTTCCTCGGTAGTAATACCAGTACCGCTTGGCGTATCACCTTCCTGCACTGTGTACCATTCAACAGTTTCAAGATTATCTGTATAATGCATTTTTAAAATTTCTTTTAGACTTCTTAAAAAAGCTTTAAGTGAAGTGCCCTCAGTATTTCCTCTAATAACATCATGAATATGATAGTGAACATTTGCCCCATCTGCTTCGCTTTGAATAGTAATGGCGCATGGATGATATCTACCAAAGTCAAGTGCTACATAAGTCGGTGTATTTTTTCTGATTGATTTATAAAATCTTGTGTGATGCGGAAAACTAAATGCATGAAATGCGGCATGTTTTTTTGTTGCAGCATGAACATTATTTTCGTATTCTTGTTGAAAGAGCGGAGAATCCGGTCCGCCAAGTGGCGGCGCTTTTACCTTAAGAAAATAATCTTTAATACTATAAAGAACTAAATCTTTTTTCTGTCTTCTTAAATGATTGTTTTCAATCTCCAGGTCGATACTGGCTTCGCTTAATGAACGCCAGTTCCATATAAGAACAGTTACCCCGTCTGGATTTACAAACCTGATAAGCCCTGGCATTATCTCAACTGAGTCTTTTGGAATATGCCTTTGAACTATATCGTCCATTATTTTTTCTTAGGTACTGGTTTCTTTTTACCTTTTTTCTTTTGAGCTTTTTTAAAACCAGCCATATAACTTGACATTTTATCCATCGTTGTAACTTCTGCCATATAACCTCCTTTATCCGGTAGTCATTGTATCAAAATCATCCACCTGCTTCTATTATCTCCGGTTCTTCTATTGTAACTTTATATTCCTCTTTCTTATCTTCAATTCTTATATTTTGTTTTACACTTTCTTTTGGATTTGCCTGAATAGCCTGCTTAATTACTGATATAAGTTCCTCGCTAGTGCCAGACATGAGCATTTTCTTTGAACCGTCTGGATGTTCACTAAGAGCTACAAGACTTCTTCCCCCGTCTTGATCATTGCCTAATACTCTGTAAACTTTTAGTAAATCCTGATTTGCATCTCTGGCAGTTTTTAAATCACCACGCTCTATTGCCTTCTCTATAATTTCATGATGTTGCTCAAGAACTTCAGTTTGCTTTATCCTTGCGCTTGGCACATCGCCCATTACAAAAGCATTGCCTAAAGCATAATTAAAAGCTCTCTCTACAAATCTGTCACTGCCTTCAGTGTCCCCGTTTATAGGCTGGCACTCTGGATATTGCTTTATCTTTTCTAAGATTTCGTCTCTTTGCTCAAATGTAATTGGCTTACCTTCATTCTTAGCCACATATTCACTTATTAAAAAATAGATTTTCCCATAAACCCGTCTATAGTTCTTAGCGTAAGATTTCCCCTGGATTACTTTTGCTATATAATCCTTGCGTTTTTTATAGGCGGTATCTTTCGTATAGCGCTTGCTTCTGGGAGCCATATGCTTATTATAACTATAAAGGTTATTAACTTGTTACAGCGTTATTCCAAGATGTCCTAATCTTTCCCGTGTAAGCTGCATTACCACTAGCATTTACAACAATATACTTGTATCTAATCCACTTACCAATACTTCTTGGAATATTTAAAGTAACAGCATTAACTAAAGTTTGAGTCATATCAGCATGACTTATGTAAGGCACGGTAACATTTCCGGCTATGGCGGCAAATGCGTAAAAAGTTTGAAAGTAATTATCGTTACTTGTAGAATGTAAACTTGAATCTGCATTACTGTGCTGAATCGTTACAGTGAGTGTGTCAGAACCAGTACTTGCGGCTGCACTAAGCTCAATAGAGAAAACTAAATCTCTCATCCCAGTCGTAGAAACTGCAGTAGTCCAAGTAGCAGTAGTACCAGCAAACGCTGTAAGCGTTTCTGTCATTCCTTGTGTATCAGCCATTGACCACCCCCTTTTCTACGAAGTAGTTATTGTCTTCTTGTAATTTGTTACTGCACCGGATACATCTGATCTTAAAAATAGATTGATACTTGTAATAGTCTCATTATCATCAAGCTCAAAATGTAACACCGGAGTATTTAAGTTTGCAATTGATAAAAGAGCCGCTGTGCCAGTACTTGCAGTTGCGCTGCCGCCAATCATGACTAGTATTCTGTTATGAACCGTATTATTCGTTACCGTTGCCATTAATATTCTCCCTCTTTAGTTCGTATCCGGCTTAACTTCTCTAAACCAGCAACTTACATCAAGAACTCCAGCTACAGAACCACCAGTTCCTTGCACATGCCTAAGAACTAATCTTGAACCCGGGGTTATTACATCTGAATTAAATACCCAGTCTGCAGTTGAAAGTGTGTCTGTTCCTAAATTAGTACTTCCAATACTTGCAATTGCATTTGTGTCTGTAAGAGTTGTTGATGCAGTACCGTGTGCTGCATAACTAGTTTTAACTACCGGAACAATAGAACCGGCGTCCACTACAGCTGTAGTAGCTCTTAACGCCATTCTTGTTTGCTTTACTCTCATTCCCCTCGGAATCATACAAGTGTCTGCATTAGCAGCTGCTGCTGCAATGTCAATTCCAACTGCGGCTATTGGTCTACTTTTTAAAAGTACCTGTTCATTACCAACACTTGTTAAACAATCTTCATCAAATGTACTTGTGCCTGTTTTAAAACTTTTTGCAAATCTGCCTATTGTTACTGTCATGGTCCCTCCAACGCTGTTTGATACCTGATATCATAATATCAATAAACTATGGATTTGCCCGGAAATCTCATATTCCTCGATGAACTCCCACACAATTGTTCACAAGGTTATACCTACATTAAAATTGGCTCTAAACGCTTTCTTAAACAAAGACTCATAATTCAATTCGTTTTAGGAAGAGAATTACTAAAGTCAGAAGTGGTTCACTTTAAAGATGGTAATAGAAAAAATTTTAAAATTACCAACCTCGTTGTTGTAGATATTAAAAAACAAACTAAACTTCTTTTTGACGAAGCCTTCTCCGGTAGATATAAAAAACTTCCACTATGGTCAATCGACTATCCCTGCTGCCTACACTGTGAAACTACTAAACACAAATACGCCGGCTATGGACTCTGTATGAACTGCTATAAAATCCAATATAATAAACTAATTACAAAAAGAAAAAAAATTAACTTTGACTAAATCCATATTTTAAATCCTGAAACTCCCCTAATTTCGGCGAACTGATACACTGCATAAACTCCATGGCAGGGTCCATCGATGTCCATACCTTCCTTAAATTACTTGTAAAAGCCCCTTCGTCAATCACAGCATTTGAGCCCGTTACCCCCCGCGCCTTATCTTCCCCCGCCTCAAGTGCATATATATAAGAAGCAGGCAATTCCTTACCAGTCTTTGTAAAACGAGGAATGCTAATCTCCCCTTCCTTATACTTAAGACGAGGTAACCACTCCTTGGGATGAATAATAGTCTTTCTTCCATCTAAAATAATTTCCTTTCTTTCTGGAAAATTATTTACAACGAACATGATTCGCGTTTTTAAAATCTGATCTGCTTCATTAAAAGCTCTTTTTAAAATAAAACATTTACTACCTTCAAAAAATATTGCAGGATATAGATTCCTCAAAACTCCAAATAACCAAGTTGCGCCTCCTTGGCGGAACTTGTCCACAACCACCCTCCTTGATTGCCAACTTTCCCACCAAATATATTGAAGACATAATTCATTAACTGGGTATGCTCTTTTGGGCGATAAGCCCATACCTGCATATCTTTCATCGTTCGTAATAACACAATCACTTATCCAAGCCCAACTATTAGTAAGCCACCGCTCATAAACCCGTAGCTTTAAATCATCTAAAATGATAATTCCTGGGCTCTTGTTATATTGCTTCATTTTTCTTAATAATACCACCTTTTCAACACCCCGGTTATGACGGGGACGGACGGGGACGGGGAAGTATCCACTCCCATCCTCACCCGCGTTCCATCGGGTCCCATCCATGGGGTGCGGACGGGGGCAGTCATGTGACAGTCATTATATTAATTCCCCGTCTTAAATACCTCTGAAACCCAGTCGTAGACTGAGTTTCAAGTACATTGGTTGAAAGTATCATCAATAGTGGGTTTCAAGGCCGGGGGCTATGTCCCCGGCTTGTTGAGTACATAAATAAATAGTGGTAAGCGGACGGGGAAAATTTGGTATCAAACCCCGTCTTAAACCCCGTCTTAAACCCCGTCTTAAACCCCGTCTTAAACCCCATCTTAAAATAGTTCAAACCCCGTTTTAAATTGTTTAATTCCTTATCAATGATAATATCCATACCAGTTTTTAGGCTAGTCTGTATGCCCCGTCTTTAGTAGTTTTTAAGTCTTTAGATAGCTTATGCCCTGTAATTTATTGCTGATAAATTACAATACAAGTTTTTAAATTAGTCTTAAATAAAAACTAAAAAGCCGGGGTTTTACCCCCGGCTTAATTAAATCCTTAGTACCCGACCCGCCATACCCCCCAGTTTAACAGAGTTTCATTAAGGTCATATTTCCGTCAATTATTCCTAGTGCTAATTCTCTAACATCTAACGGGATATCTGATCTTTGGATTATTAATTCTCTTTGCTTATTTAGGGTTTGTATATCTTTAGTTAGAAGAAGTTTTAAGCAATTAGCTTGTAGAATTGTAAGAAATAAGTTTTTGGTTTTAGTGTTCATATTTGTGATTCTACTACGGAACTATACTTTAATACAATAGTCTTATAATGTTGTTATGATACAAAACATCATCGTTATAATAGGATTTATCAGCATATACCTCTGGATAGCTTTGTTTTAGTCCGCTTCCAAGGGGGTTTATGTTGTTGTATTAGATTTAAAATATACTGCACTGGATAAGGTTTTAAATATCTGGCATAAGCCGGGGTTTCAGCTAAAAACCTTTTAAAGCTATGCCCTAGCGGTCTGTTTGGATAATAAATATCACGCCAGATATAAAATTCTCTTACTATTTTTTTACAATTCGACTCTAAATCCATCATCAACTATAAACCGGTATCTGTCACCAAACGGACGAGCATTTGCAGAAGCCCATATAGCCCCCGGTCTTAAATTTGGACTTAAACCCGATCCTGACATCTGCTCTATGCCAGGGTCTAATTCCGTAGTCCTTCCTAGTGCCTCTTTTAATATAGCATCACCGTAAGTATCTACAGCTTTTATAATAGCTGGTTCACTATGATCATTATCTACTAGTAAAGATTCAAACCTTCTAAACATCAGATCTATAATAATCCGACCGTTTGTACTGCTCTTATATCTTTTTTCTAACAGTGTATATAAAGAATTGACCCACTTGTCCATGATTTATAATCCGTTCCAGATATCCATATTTAAAGCATCTTGGATATCTTCCTTTTCTTTAACTATCCTGGCTGGCAAATTTACCGTCTTTAATTTCTTTTCAATTTCTCTTTCAGATTGAAGCGCGGCTAAAAAGGCCCTATCATCGTCTGTAAGCTCATCCTTATCGTCTGGATCTGGTGTAGTAGATTCAGATACCGTAAGATGTCCTGTTTTTACCATTGTATTTATAAGAGCCTGTATTAAAAATTCATCAGAGAATATTTTTCCCTTCTTTTTACATTTTCTTTGTTTCCGTTGAAAGTATATAGGCAAGTCTTTAATAAGTAACCATCTTTCATTTACATAAACAAATTCCTTATCAATATCACCAAACCTAGCCTTATGAGTAGGTGCATCTTTGTATTTATTTTCCTTCTTATTGTCCTTAGCCGCGTATCTCCAATTACCCGGGGTTTCTTCAATATAACCCCTATCTTTTAAGTTTTGTTGCCAGTCTTGATTATTTGTACGGCTACAAAATTGATCATGGTTATAGTTTTGTTGTCTGTTATTATCCCAGTTATTTTGCCAGTTTACACTGTTCAACTGTAAATTAGAGTATTCAATATCTAACTTAGTATCTTTATGGAAAAATCCATACTTAATTATTTCTGCAGGATTAAAAATAACAAATTTGTGCATACCGTGTAATTTGTCAAGTACCTTATGACCATCTTTATGAAGCGCGCTTATCATTGCTAAGGCCCTTGTATCAGACATATGATCTTGCAGCGGCTCTATAGTTGTTATTTTTTTATCTTTTATATAATTAAAAATATCTTCATAAAAATCTCTATAGGTACCATTATGGAATAATACCGATCCTTTGGTCTTTCCGGCTAACCAGTTCGGACTATCAGCCGTTACAGGAAACGGATGCGTTAACTCAGATACCCGACCCCCGATCGTTGCTATCCTAAAATGTACTATATATGGTAAAGGTAATTCCTTGGTGTATTTTTTAATTTCCCTTAAATTTAATCCTTTTTGCCAGTGGACTTCATTATTTTCTCTATAGGCTATGCCAGCACCGTCTGAATTTAGCCTGTTAGCTTCTTCTAGTATCTTATCAGTCGGCTTTTCATTGCAGATCATTATTATGCACATGTAGATAATTCCCCTTCTTCTTCTTTAATTAATTTATACTTATACACTTTGGTTTTATAGTCTTTAAAGATATTAATCAGATACTCTTCGGTTATTTCCATCACCTTTTTAATTGCAGTTACCGCCAGATCATGATCTTTAAACATCGGTAACAGTCTAAATTCTAATGTCTTTTTAAGTCCGTAGCAATAATTCAATTGAGTATACCTGTTATCACTTTTAGACTGACGCCATACCTGGGATTCTGGCCTAAATGATCTAGCGCAATATCTGTCATTGTCACCCCTTAATCTCTTCCAGAAATTTTTACTTTGTATATTTGCCCTAAGACCCCAGTCTTCTAGTTCTTTTAAAAAATAAATATTAAAACTTTGCTCCATTAAAAGCGCATAGTATAAAGGTTTTTTAAAGCTTAAATGTATGTGTAAACCACATGATCCGTTGGATTTTATAGGATAGTTTTTAAGTACATATTCCCTGACCTCTTCAAAGCTATAACAGATATCTGATCTTGATTCCCCTTGGTAATATTCAGAACTAGAACCCCTTGATACCTCGGCTGCTTTCATAACCTTCTTATGTAAATCGCTATCAATAGTACCGTCCTCATCATCATAAAAGATCCCTTGCGGACCCCCGACTGATCCATCATGTGTTGCATTATTCGGTAACTTATGAAACAAACCTTCTAGTTCAATTCCGATTCCTTTTATATATTTTAGTTCCATTATTTTAATACCTCTTTATTAGTGGTCCTTATTATTAATTCAATTATCTTATCTGCTAGTGGTTCGGTATTTTTAACGCCAGAAAAATTAAGTACAGTCGTAAGCCAAGAGTAATATGAAACATAATCCTTCCTAGGCATTGGTATATTACTAATTATTTCCTTTTGATTGAGTTTCATTATTATTACTCCTGCTTACCTTACGAGCCACATAAACATGACTTAGTTACTGGTTTATCTGATTTTTTATCAGGTATATTGAAAAATGATTTATTACATTCAATATACTTATTTAAATCAGACACTATTTCTGGCATTAAGGATTGAATATTACCGACGGTATTAGCCGTTATTAAATTTTCAACCATTAATTTATATAAGAATTTATCTTCGTTATTCTTACCCTTTTTATAGGTTAAGGTAACTATATTTTTCTTATATGGACTTACGCGCTTGCGCATATCAGATATTTCAAAACTAACATATATTTCCTTGTCGGCTTTATTCATATCTAATAGCTTCAAAATTGACATCTTTTTATCACCCCCTTTATTTATATTTTTTGTCTTATTCCGTAACCACTTTTTAAACCAGAAACCCATCTTTATACCTCTTCCAATACTTCGATCTTATTTACCTGTTTTATTTTTGTGTTAATGGATAATCTTTCATAGTACTCATATACTGCTTCTAATGCTTTTTGTAAGTTAGACATATAAATATCGATCATTAGTTGATTATATGGAAGTGGAATATTGACAGTTATTCCCTGTCCGGTTCCGTAAAATCTTAGATAGGTAAAATTAAAATTATTATTCGGGGTATATAAAGTACGGTTAAAATCAACAAGCACAAAGCTTTGTTTGTAAACTTTAAGGCTTAACAACTTTTCAAGATCGTATTTTAAACAATTATTAGAAGTGTAATATAGTTGACCTTCTAGGGTTTTATCTAGTGCTTTATAGCTATAACCCTTATCAATGCAATATTGTTGATCTTTTAATGATAAATGATTTAAAACATATTCAAGTGCAGGTGATTTTATATAAAGTTTATTAGTATGAATACCGGGAATAAATGTTATTACCCCTATTTCACTATTAGATTTTATTAATTCTTTTAAACTAGTCTTGTAAGTGGTGTATAAAACATCAGTATTCTTGGGTGCTGGAAGGGATTCGGGGACCGTATCATTAGGCTGTAATGAAAGTCCTAGACCCATCATTAATTCAGATTCATTTATTAAGTCACTTACTGATGGCATAGTTTAATTACCCCTTCTTAATTTATCTCTTAAGTAAATTGTTTCTGGATCTAAAAGTAAACTCAAAACCTTTGATTCGTCTTTAGTGCCTTTTATCTTATCCATATAATGACTGCAGTCTTTGAGCCGGTGAAAAGTAAGGGTATTATCATTCGATGTTATTAATATCTTATGAAATTTTGCTTTTTTGTTCTTCATATACCCCTACTATCACCGTATCCTTACTAATCGTAAATGACACCAATACCAGAAACCCGCTATCTTCAATAATATGATCCACTTGAGTAATTAAACTCTTGTCAGATCCTTTATTTGGATCTGGCGTTTGGTTTGTCATATTTAAATATTACTGTATGACATTCGTACAATATTATTTTGTTACTGTTTCGTTATTCAAAAATATTTACATTAATTTTTCGTTATGCTTATTGTATTAAGTTTTTTAAATATGATATTGTCTTATGCTTTTTTTCTTTTATGTATTTAGACTATGATTACACTTGATAAAATAATTCTTATTTAAGTAGCAGATAAATTCATTGTGGTATTTAGGGGTTTTTACCTCTAAGTTATATTATTTTGTCTTTTAATAATAAAGGATGGTATTTATATGGCAAGTATTAAAAAAAATGGAAGTAGTAATAAGGAAATAATTAAATCATTAGTTCATATTGAAACGGATGATCCTTATGTGAAAATTTCTTTAAATGCTAGTGCCGGATCTTTAGGTTTTGAAGTAAAACAAAAAACTATTGATCTTGCAATAGCTGAAACTGATTTAATTATCAAGGAATACGGGCATATGATTAATTTAAAGACTAATATGCCTGATAAAGCTACGGGTAAGATCGAGTCTTTTGTATGATCGATCAGAGCCCGATAAATACAGACAGGGGCGATCAGGAGCAACCCTTACCCCTTGTTGATGCTGAGTTATTAGATCCCCGGGAGTATAAACAAGCCCGGGGTATCTTTATAAGGAATAAGCTAATTCCAAAATGGCGCGGTAAAACAATGGGTAAACTCGGTATTATATTAAGTAAATAAATGCCTACCCTTGAAGAATATGAGTTAAGTATTGGACTTGGAAAAGCGGCCCTGGAGACTGTTGAGGATTTAATCCGGTTAACCAATGATCCTCGGTCGTTTATGGATCTAAGGCAATTAATAGATCATAAATATAATATTCTTTATAATTTACATATGACACAAGAACTTTATTTTAAACAAAAAAAAGTAGTGGAAGAGCTTGAAAATACATACAGGAGTGATTAAAACATGCCTACATTTCAAATAAAACAAATAACAGCAGATCAAGGTAATCTCTATTGCCTTACACATAACGATGAAGTTTTTTACTGGTGTCCACATACAATAAAGTGGCACAAGTACCCCGACTTAATTAAGGAGAATATTTATGTTAGTGAAATTAATAATACTGTTACTATTACTGAGCCAATCTCTACCCCTCCCGGGTAGGGAGTCGGAATACTTAGAACAAGACGGATCTATTACGCATTTGTATGAAAACGAATCAACTATTCAAAGATTTAATACATACAGGGGCGTTATTGATATATTGCCGCTTATAAATACAGGCAGGCGCGAAATTAAAGAAGAGCCCGGCTGTTTTGATTGTTATAAGTATCAACTTGAATTTGATAATTGATATAATAATTTTAGGCCCTGGTTTTAGATAGGTTTATTACATTTTTCCCTCTCCTTTTACTAGGGCTCTTTATTATGGAATTATCACCTGGATTAAAGAATAAGATGGATGAATGTGCTGCAACCTTCAGCCTTTTAACTTCACTTGAACAGCCGGGGCAATCAACACATGAAAGAGAAGTTATAGTGCCAAGACTTAAAAGGCGGATGGAAGAGCTTATAAGAGATCCAGAGGTTAAAAAATATATGGAAGAATATATTAAAGACAACGATGGTCCAAGCCCAAGGCTGTGGGTCCCTAAACATATGGGAGGCTTACAGTGGTGACAACTAGAGAAAAACAAGAGCTAGAGATTAAGCAGGCTGAAATGATTAATACTCTTATGAATGGGGCTTATTTAATTAACAGGGCCTGTATAGAAACGGCAGAACACTTATATAATAAATACTATGGAACCGGGTTACAGGATAATATTCAGAGCCAATAAGTTTTTATATATAGTTTTCATTGAATCATTAGACGGTACAAGTGATCAGATAGTGGTTGCTTATAATAATTTAAATATTCTTACTAACCTAGCTAAGTGTAGAGAGATACTTGAATCGGTAGGCACGCGGGACTTAATAGAACTACATCGTGCTATGGACGAGCAGATATTTGAAAACAGAACATGGGGACCGATACAGGGTAGCTATAGGAAGATGTATGATCCGCCCGACCTGAAAATACTAAGGGTAAAACTATGTACACTTGGGCTTGTTATTGAAGAGATAATACTTGTAAGGCTTCCGCAATTTAACGCAGATGAAAATATAATAATCCTTCACGACTACACAAAAGGCTTAAGAAAGTTTATTAAATGGTCTAAAGACTGGAAGGATAAAGTCAGTGAATTAATTGGTGTTAAAAGACCAGAAGAAAAAAATGCCTACGAGGACTGGGGTCCTAAGTAAGCCAGTATTTCCTCTACTATTTTTTCTGGTACTAAATAATCTTCATAGCCTTTATTTTTACTGAGTACCCACGCCTTAATTGCCGCTTCAAATTGTTCTTTACTATACATTATTCCGCCTGTTCTCCTGCTTTTTTAAGCAAGTAATCTACCACAGCCTTTTCAAGTATATTAGACCAATATCTTACTTGAACAGCATCTCCGTCTAAATGTGTTAAGCCAATAATAATATACTGGTCTATCTTTAAATCTTCAAACATGTCGGTTATATCAGACGGGGTAAGGTTAGGAAAAATCTCTCTTGTATTTTCTTTCATTCTTCCCAGCCTTCTAGGACAAAATCTCTAACCTTTCTTAGTCCCTCTAGGTCATCCTTGGTTAATTTATCCTTATTACTCATAACAAACTTATCTATCTCACCCATGTCGGTATCGTTCCTTAAAAACTCAACAAGTAAATTATAAGCAGTCTGTAACACTTCATACCTTTCAAAAAGCCTGTGATGTTTTTCAAACTGTTTATAAAAGTCCTTAGCTTGAAGCTCAATGCCGTAAGCCTTATCTTCTTTATTCAACATCTTCATCCTCGTCTCTTGGATGTAAGTCTTTTAAAAAAGCAAGAACTTGCTCTTTGCCATCGATCACCTTACCGTTAACCGCTATATCTTTATTAATATGCTCAGGCGGGGTGAGTTCTGCATCTATAACCTCCCAGTCTTCATTAACTTTATATTGAAATCGTCCGTACTCTCCCTTTTCCTCCATCTGAACAATCATATTTTCTTCAAGCCAGCTTCTTATTAATCGGTTGGCATGTCGCTTGGTCATAATTAAAACAGTCCCTACTCTTTGGGCAGTAAAAGACAGTTGTCTAAAAATAGGTTTGATTCTTTCATAATGACTAAATACACTTTGACTTATCTTAGTAGCCTTAGAATTAAAGAAATCTCTTGTCAAGTCATATATGGTTTTGTAGTGCTTTTCTTCCACTAAAATATCATAGGGGTGTCTCTTTCCCGAAGTTGATGTCCCACCCCCTCTGTTTGCCTCAATTCCTGCGTAAACCTTGCTTAAAGTGGGCATGTCCCCCTTTTGTCCGGGGTAATCTCGATGTCCCGAGTTTTCCAAATAAGCTACCATTTTGAGCAATTTTTGCAGTTTTACATAGTCTCTTATCATATCAGACCCATAAATACACATTTGCAACTGGTCAGAAAACGGTAGTCCAATTTGTTCCATTTTGATACTTGGAAGGCTTGAGATAAATCGTTGCCATTTAGTCTTAATCAATACTTGTTCTTCTTTACAAATCCATAAATCCATTACCTGTTTATCTAACATGTCTTTCACCTTAGCTATATGTTCAGCGGTATCATTAGTCTGTAATACAAGTAGCCTGGACTCATTTTCTTCGTGTATTGACGCCTGGGTTGTTGTGCTGCCATAAACAATAGGACCCCTTACCTTATATGAGGTCGTAACCATCTTATGTGTCTGCGGGTCTTTCTCTACAATTGCCCTGACAATCTCCCCCTCTGATATTAATTGCCTAAGCTGGCTATTAATCTCCCAATAAGTCGGATCATCAGCGGGTGGTTCTTCGGTCTGGATAAGAATTTTATGCGATAAATCAAACATATACTGAAGGGCAAGTTTACTGAAACTAGATATCATGATTATCTGCTCTTGAGGGAATAAACTTGCAATAATTTTTAATACATGAGATTTGCCAGAAGAGAATCGGCCTTTAATAACAAAACCTAAACATTCATCAAATTTATGAGATAAGAAACACAAGAAAACAATAGCAATAATTGTATCTTCTCCTACAACACCTAGCTTATGCACATCATCAATAAGCACTTGGAGCTTATTAGGAGTGTTTCTTAATTCTTCTACAGCCCTATCTATAACAGTATCTTCTTCTGTAGAACTACTTATTAAAGATAAAAAATCTTCATATATATTCCCCTCTATAACCCAGTCATTAAAATCCTTACTGCGATATTCCTGGCTAACACCATGTACTGTTCGTACATGCTTAAAAGGTAAATGTAAAATCTCTACAGGTTTATTAATTGCACTTTTAATTTTCTGACAGGCTTTTTGCCCCGGCTCATCCTCATCCCCACATAAAATTATTCTCTCAAACTTATTCCAGTATTCTTTCGTCTCCCACGCCTTAGGCAAATGTCCACATCCGTGGACTGTTCCTGTTACATACCAGTCCTTAAAAAATGTTTCAGGAAACATTGATTTAATCGCCCATATATCAGGGATACCTTCAAGGTATAAAAAGTTCTTTTGCGCTTGATAAGGTGTTGCTGAGTAGGTAGTTGTTTCCCCCACCATCTTCCCGCCTGCCCAAAACTCATCTCCCACAATCGGCTTAAACTTATATCTTAAAAGCGGCGTGTCAATAGCAAAAACTGAGTTGTCTTTGTCCCATTTAACTTTTAGAAGCTTAAGTGCTGAGGGGGTTATTTTTCTATCGTCAAGATAATCAAGAACTTCCTGCGGAGCATCTTCAATCTCTATAAAATTATGTTGCTTTAATTTTCCAGACCTTTGATAAAAATTATCTCTTAAAGCTTTTGAAATAAGCTTTGTATGATCATTGTCAGCAAAACAATTATATTTACCAGTATGCTCGTCAAAGCCAAAATCATCTCTATCGGGGTCCCCACCTCTTGCCATGCAGAACTGGCATCCAAAATAATATTGGGTTCCCTTAATGATGGTAGGTTGACCCAAGACATGAGTTAACATTTCACGCCTGGTTAAAATCTGTTTTGCCATGTTAATCGTTTATATATACATCAGCTGCAGTATTTAAAACCTCTCTTATCCAGTCAGCCACTGTTTGCTGGGTTGAATCCGCAGCTTCTTTTAACTTGGGCAAAAAAGCCTTTTCTACACGGACCGTTAATTTGGCCGTTTTGGTTGAAGATTCCATATGTCGAACATTGTATCACGCCCGACTGTCACCCCCTAGCCACTATTTACAATCCGTAATTTAGAAATCTTTACTTGACTTCATGTAAGATTGTGATAGGATTTTATCTCAGCGAGGTATAGTAGGATGAAGGTAGCAGACAAAGAGAGTATTACAGTTTATTTCCCTAAAAAGGAATATGACTTCATTATAGATAAAGCATGGAAAGCAAGGAAAAAGTTTTCCAGCTATTTATATGAAGTAATTGTTGATGCTTTAAATATAAAATCCCAAAAGGGTAAGGAGAAAACCAATGACGACAGAAGCACCTAAAGAGCTACAGGATGGAGTTTGGTATAGGGTTTCGCTTGTAGATATTGACCTTGACGAAGTTGAGTTTAAGGGACAGAAATCCATTAAGGCTCATTATGTACTTGGTACGGTAGCTAAGTTTGAAGATGGCAAAAGAAGATTTATAAAGTTTTGCCGTGGATCAAACATGGTTCCTGTGGCAGGTAAAGAATCAAAGATGTTTAAAGATTCTGTAAACGATAAGGTCTGGACATCTTTCGGTGTTAAAGACTTAATGCAGAAAAACTTTGGCGGGTATGTAATTGCAACTGAACAAGATAGAGAAGATATTAAAGGATTTTTCCTTAGTAAAACTGCTCTGTGTCAAGTGAAAGTTGTAGAGAAAAACGGAAAGATTTACGGTAACTACCAGGACATAAAGGCATTGCCAGAAGGAACAGCACCAGTTGAAACTGCTGCTTCTTTTAGTAAGCCTAGAATTCGTCCTCAGGCTAAAGCACCGTACTAGTGGTTTCCTCCAATGCTGCTGATACCACAATGGACATCGGAGGATCTGGGGGTTGAGCTATAGAAATCTGTAGAGCAGCCCCTAGAAATTTTAAAGAGGATAAAAAATGATTTTAACCAAAGAGCCAAAGCTATATCTAGAGTTTGGAAAGTATTTAAAGGTCTTAAGAGGGCAAAAGCATTGGAATAGATCTTATCTCGGGAAGCTTATTAATCAAGATAAATACTTTGTAAGAGATCTTGAGAGAGGTAAACAGAAGCCTGACGAAGCGATGCTTGATAAGTTTAAGTCATTTTTTGGTCAGGATATTGTAGATAGCTTTTTGGATGGAAAAATAAAAAAGGAGAATAAAAAAATGAATATTAGTACAAAGCAGCATTTCGGACAGATGATCCGAGCAGCTAGAGAAAATGCAAGGCCGAATAAAACCCAAAGAGAGGTTGGCATAGAGCTAGGATGGGCCGCTGGTGCACTCTCTCACTACGAAGCGGAAAGGCATATTCCAACAGAAGGGCAGCTCCAGGGATTTGTTAATGTGTTAAATATTGACAGCGACACCAGAAAAACACTTGAAGAAGCAAGGCTAAATGCTTTTAAAAGAAGAAAAGCTAATCTTAGATACAAGAAATCGAAGATGTCTCCAAGTGCTCGTAAGAAAATTGGAATAGCTGTTAAGGCAAGATGGGCGAGAGAGAAAGAAGTAGCTCAAGAAGCTCCTATTTCAAATGGTAAACATGCAACTATATCGCTGCCCATTAAAGACATTCTTGCTTATGCGAAGAATATAAGAGTGGTTGACGGAGAAGTCTTAATCGACTTAAAGTAGATGGGAGCAATTATAGAAATCTTGTTTATAGTTTTCGTAGCAGTGTTTTTAGTTGCCCTAACTGCCTGCCTAATAAAACTGGTGTTAAAGTTCTTTAGAGACATGTCATGAAGTCCTACAAAGACAAGCAACCAAGAACAGTCTTTGTGGCAATTCACGAAGGTATGGCTGGACATAGCGAAGTGCGTAAGTGTTACGGCAATGCCGACGATGCCTTTTATGACATTAGCCAGGAGTTGAAAAAGACCGAGGGTATAGTATGGATACAAGATACTCCGCCAGAAGGCGATGTCTTATTCTGGAAGAGTGACAAGTTCGCTTTTATCAGGGTCAGAAAGTATGAGGTTTATAAAAGATAATGCCGATTGAAAGAACAAAAGGAACGGCTACTGAATATATTTTAGACATCGTTAATTGGATTAGTGAATTTGAAAAATTATATAAAAGAAACAAGGTAAGATTTGATGCATTATCAAAAGACCATGCCAGATTAGTTAACTTAGTCAAAGAGCCAAAGAAGGGAAAGAAGAAATGCCGATTGAAGAATTGAACTTTGAAGGGCTAGGGAGAAAATACGGAGGATTTACCGTAGGTTCAGGTCGCTATGCTTCTCCCCAAGAATTACAAAACAAACTCAACGAGCTAATCCGCTGGGCGAATGATATTGATCCAAAAATCTCAAGTGTTTTAACTGACATAGATAGTTATGATCAGAGAATAAAAGATATAGCAGCACATGGAATGGAATTATTTACATGGAAAGACGACCACGAGAAGCTTACACTACCCCGCTTGAAGTCAGAGTTAATAGAACTCTTTAAGGATGAGGAAGTGGCTAAAGCCCTGGAATATACTTGTAGAGTAAAAACGGTTTCTCAGGGACTTGGAAGATATGAAAAAGTCTTAAAAGAAAACTCCCTAGAACTCCAAGCCGCTGAGGATGAGCTGAGTAAGGCGATTGAATTAGTTCTTGAGGACTTTGGCTCTCAAGCAGGACAGTGTGATGTAACGACAAGCGGAGCAAGATCTAATAACTTAAATGGAGCTTTTATTGCATGGCAAGCAGCAAGGAGGGGGTAAGGGGTGGAAGATCTAATAGGCAAGACAATAAAAGAAATATATTTTGACAAAGAGATGGAGAGCTCTATTGTTTTTATTACAGATGAAAATAAAATAAATTACTACCTTGAAGCAGACTGTTGCTCAACTTCATATATTGATAGCTTTAAAGGGATTAATAACTTGCTCAACCAAAAAGTAATTAGCATGAAAGAGCTAGAGCAGACAGAAGAAGTAATTGCAGAATGGCAGTATATTCGCACTCATCCTGTAGAAATAATTACAGAAAAAGGAAAAGCTCTATTCACTTATAAAAATAATAGTAATGGTTATTACAATGGTTGGATTAAATTGACAGATAATCCTCCTAAAGAGTTGATTCCGATTACGCAAGACATTGATGTTGCAGCAATTAAAACTAAGGAAACCCAAAATGACTAATGAAAAAACACTAAAGCCAGATAAAATAACGCACTTAACAAAAGAGCAAGAAGAGCAGATACCTGAATACATTAATAAATGGGTTAATTGTGCTTCCACTCCAATGGATAAAGAGAAAGCATCATACTGGACTAAAGAACTTTATAAATTTATGGGTAAAGAAGAGCCGATTATTATTTACGGTGATTCGCCAGGCAACACTATAAAATTAGCTTGGTTGTTTTTGCTGTTATTTAACAACAAGGAAGAAAAAACTAAACAGCTTGACAGCCAGCTTTACAGCCAGCTTAGTAGCCAGCTTGGCAGTCAGCTTGGCAGCCAGCTTTACAGCCAGCTTGACAGCCAGCTTGGCAGTCAGCTTGACAGCCAGCTTGGCAGCCAGCTTTACAGCCAGCTTGACAGCCAGCTTAGTAGCCAGCTTGACAGCCAGCTTGGCAGCCAGCTTTACAGCCAGCTTGACAGCCAGCTTGGCAGCCAGCTTTACAGCCAGCTTGACAGCCAGCTTTACAGCCAGCTTGACAGCCAGCTTGGCAGCCAGCTTTACAGCCAGCTTAGTAGCCTTCCAGATTCTCTCTTTAAAAAAGAACTAGAGCTTGTTAAAAATTGTTTTTATGTAACTATTTACTGGTTGGTTTGGTCTGGATGGTATGAATATGGGAAATATATTGGAGTAAAGTTTATGGAAGAAACTTATAATCTATTTCTAGGATTTTGTGAGCAGGTGCATTTTATTATTCCTTTTGAGGGGATTTGTTTTATTTCTGAAAAACCCAAAGCAATTCATTGGAATAATCAAAAACAACTACACAAAGACTTAGGATTAGCAGTTGAATACTCTGATGGATGGGGATTATATGCATTAAATGGAGTGCAAGTACCTGAATATCTAGTCATGACCCCTTCTGGGAAGTTAGATATTGAATTCTGGAAGAAAGAAAAGAATGCAGACATAAGAACTGAGTTTAGAAATAAATACGGTGCTGAAAGAATGAAAAAGTTGGGCAAAACAGTTGATTCATATAAAAACTATAAGAACCTAAATCCAGAATGGAGGGAAAGTAAATATGAGCTTGTAGATATGGCTCCTGTTTTTAATGCCATTCAGTATGCTCCACACTTAGATATGGTTAACTTAACTACAGGCAGTAGACACCTAGAGCCAGTATCACCTAAATGTAAAACAATACAAGATGCTATAAAGTTTAGATGGGAAGAAGACACAGATAGTTACGAGACTATCACAATTAAATAAAGGAGGGATAAAATGAAAAAAAAGAGAAGGCACTTTGGGCATGGAGAAGTAAATCTATTTGAAGTAGATTCAATACCCAAAACTGCAAAGAAAATTAAACCTAAAGCAAGTCAACTTATAGGAGATGGTTTTATTATTGCTGATTCTGAAACTACTTTCAATCATCATTTGGTAAAGTTAGCTCCTGGGGTAGAAATATATGAAGATACTGACGGAACTATCTACATCAGGAATACTAATGTCACTGAAGTTTCTTGCGTAGATACTAAGAGACATGATGCTATTGAACTACCTCCTAGTATTTGGAAAAGAAAACCAGCCAAAGAATGGGATTATACAAAAGAAGAAAAAAGAAATGTGGTTGATTAAATGACTAACCTGCATCCGTTGACTAGCCAGATTATAGATTTTATAGGTGCTGATAGTGCTCATCAGTCTAAGTATTATCAACATATTCCTACAAACAATAAGTTCAACCAAATCATAGTTGAATATTTGGAAGGGGTTTATAGTGCATTGCTTGATTGGCAAATCTTTTTCAGAAAAGAGGCTCCTGGTAGAACAATGTCTGAAGAATATTTGCAAAGACTTGTTAAATCAAAGGTAGAAGAAATCCTCTCCCTCCCCGCCCCCGACACGCTGGAGGAGGAGTTGCAAGCAGTCATGCAAAAACATGTAATCCAAGACAAGTGGGATTTTTCAGACTTAGCTAAAACAGCGATAGCCTACTTGAGGGAAAAAGGGTTGTTGAAGAAATGAAGCATAAGGTACATTTTAGTTCAGCTAAACAAGACTGGAAAACTCCTGAGGCTTTCTATAAAGCACTAGATAGCGAGTTTAATTTTAATTTTGATCCTTGCCCCGTAAAACCAAAGCATGATGGATTAAATATCGAGTGGGGCACTTGTAATTATGTTAATCCTCCATATAAAGATTGTGCTAAATGGTTGGAAAAAGGATATGAAGAATATAAGAAAGGAAAAACTGTTGTCTTTTTAATCCCCAGTAGAACTGATACAAAATACTGGCATAAATATTGCATGAAAGCAGATGAAATTAGATTTATAAAAGGTAGGTTGAAGTTTGACGGGCATAAGAACTCAGCACCATTTCCTAGTGCAATCGTGGTTTTTAAAGGAGAACTTGCATGACTAACCCCGACAAAAAGCTAGTTGAGATTAGGGAAAGGCTAGAGAAAACAACTCCTGGCGAGTGGAAGTTCCATCGAGACTTAGGCTTTGCTCTTGTTAATGATAAATGTGAGCCGATTGCAAGTCCTCAACCTAACAGTCAACAGGCTTGGATATCGTGGGAAAGAGAAGAGGACAAAGAGTTCATTGCCTATATTAAATCTGACATCAAGTATTTGCTTGAGCAGGTGGAGAGATTGAAAATGGAGGATTTTGGGAAAGTTAGTGAGCCTGCTTTATATGGTGATATCAGGGCACATGCTTATCAAGTAGAACTAGAAAATGTACACCTTAAAGAGAAGGTGAGGGAGTTGGAAATTGATTTTCTAAATGAAAAGTTTGCACATAATGAAGCGATTAAAGATTGGCATATGTACCAGGATAAATATAATGAGGCTTTTAAAGAAGTTTGTAAACTCCAATTCCAGTTAGGGAAATATAAAGCTGTTGTGGAGGCTGCGAAGAAGATAGTTCTTGTTTTTAGAGTATGCAAAGATCAACAGAAAGTCCCTAACGAAAAGAGCTATGAATTAATTTATGACTTTAACCAGCTGCTCGCCAAGCTGGAGAAGGGGGAGTGATGGGTAGGAAAGTTAGGCATAATTCTAAAAGAAGATGTGGCTGTAAACCCCATAAAAGCGGCAGCTCAGATAAGAAAAAAATTAAGGTGAGGATGCAGTTTGGTAATAAAAAGGAAATGGATATTAGAGAGGC